>Ga0247608_10000248_pt1 | contig 98339 bp, 156 predicted proteins | sample 176DNAGHGlowgp2_FD_193490 | JGI IMG/M metagenome (GOLD analysis project Ga0247608, IMG submission 193490) | Sheep rumen microbial communities from Palmerston North, Manawatu-Wanganui, New Zealand - 1766 DNA GHGlow gp2 | ecosystem: Host-associated > Mammals > Digestive system > Stomach > Rumen ... | reverse complement strand
CTCCGGAAATATTCCGGCGGAAGATTTTTTATATTTTCCCATAGAATTTTCATGTCTTGTCTATAGCGTTTGGGGGAGCCTCCAATCTACAGTCCGTGTTATCGTCCGTCCCGCACAAACGTGTACTCCTTTCGCGTTTGAAAAGTCTCCCAAACGCTGTAGAAAGGACATGAAAACTAGATATTAGATAGATAAAAGTCTTATAAGGAGGTAAGAAACTATGGCAAACACAAACAAAAGTGGTGCTAAAAGACGCCTCCCTCCAGCAAAGACTCCTGAAGCAAGAGAGAATCAATTGATTTCTTTGGCCATGGATTTGGCTGAAGAAAAATTACTGGATGGAACAGCGTCAAATCAGCTAATCTGTCATTACCTGAAGCTCGGCACAACCAAGGCGCAGCTCGAACAGGAATTGATGGAGAAGCAGATGCGAAATCTGGAAGCAAAGACAGAAGCAATCGAATCCGCCAAGAGGGTTGAGGCCCTTTATGGCGATGCTATCAACGCAATGCGATTATATCAAGGTCAGACACCTTATGAAGAGTATGAGGAGTAACTAATGAAACACGATTTTCTAATAGAACTCACACAAAACTCGAACACCTCGCTCTCACACCATGGAATTAAAGGCCAAAAGTGGGGTGTAAGACGATACCAAAACACCGACGGCTCTTTGACTGATGAGGGGCGGAAACGATACGGTAACGTTTCTAGAACCCATAGAGTTGATCCATCACTCGAAAGTATAATCAATTCCATGAGCAAAGATGATCTTCGTTTGTTGGGATATGAACACGGGTATAAAGGAACCGATGATTATAGAGATGCCACAAGGTTGGTTCATTCGACAATTATTAAATCAGGAAGTATTCCGATGTCGTTTTTTAATATTGACGAGTATAACGAGGTATACAACGTTTCACTTGGAATCAGGGGTGGAAAAGAAAATCGAGGAAAAGGTTACGCTACAAAAGCCGCAAAGCGAGGAATCGAGTGGATTGAAAAGAATAAAAGTTCTTTGGATTGGGATAAGCCAATTCTTTGGTCAGCTCTTGAAGAAAATAAAGGTTCTCGACGCCTTGCTGAAAAGATGGGGTTTAAAGAATTTGAAAGATTTACTGATCCTGAATTAGGTACATTTGTGAATTATGAAAAGTGGCTTGAATAAACCGAAAGGATGTTGTCAAAATGATCCGAACCTACCAAGAGCTTATATCGCTGCCGACATTCGATGAGCGCTTGGAGTATCTGTTTCTAAACGGTCAACCAGGATCTGCAACATTTGGTTCACATAGGCATCTAAACCAAACGCTCTATCATTCCTATGAATGGCAGAAGTTTAGGCGAGAAATAGTCGTTCGAGATCATGGCTGTGACTTAGCTCATCCAGACTACCCAATAAATAAGGGTCTTTACATCCATCACCTAAACCCAATCACAATTGAGAACATCCTTAATCGAGACATTTGTGTATTCGATCCAAACAACGTTGTCTGTGTTTCATTTGACACGCATCAGATGATTCACTATGGAAACATGGATCTAGTTAAATCTCGAAGACCTGCGGATAGAACACCAAATGATACAATTCCCTGGAGGTGATATCGTCTTATGACTAAAGTAAAAATCGCCAATTGTAAGAAAGCATCTCTGAGACGAGCTCCATGGATTACTCAAATTTCAGAAGATGTCGTTGGTGAAATTCAAAATGGCGAAGTCATTGAGATCGACGAATCTAATGTCACATATGACTGGACAGATCGCAAATTCTATAAGGCCAAAGCGATAATCGGTGAGGGTTGGATCTATGAAGGTGTAGTGGAGAGCCTAACTAATAGAAATAGACTTCATGACAGAAGCGGTCATCATTTAAGAGACGTTGGTAATAGATACCTTTATGGTAAAAAATAAAGGAGGCAAGTAAATGGACGAATCCATCTTAGCAAGTTTGCGAAAACTTCTTGGCGGAGCCGCCACAGATTACAATTATTTCGACCAAGACATCATGATTCATGCCAACACATATCTTGCGAATCTTGTTCAGATGGGCGTTGGAACTCCTGAATTCATTCTAACAGACGAGACACAAACGTGGCACGACTTTCTTGGCGACGACTATCCTGCAAATAGGCTCCCGCAAGTTCGATCATATATTTACATGCAAGTAAAGCTTATCTTCGATCCGCCAGCAAGCTCCATTGCAAATGAGAAGATGAAAGAAGCAATCAAGGAACTTGAGTGGCGACTTAATGTCGAAGTAGATCCCGGAATCACTAAATTATAAGGAGCTTACACATGAAACAAGATTTTCTGGCAGAACTCAGTCATTCTTGGGGGAAGTCTCCAGAACAAAAAAAACGTGAATCTGAGTATAACGCCGAATACTACAAGAAGCACAAAGAGAAGTGGCAGGACAATCGCCCAAAAGCCAGAGAGAAGTATGTCACGAATGGCGGTGCAGGAGTCGAAAAGGGAGACTCGGTTGATCCTGGAAATGTTCGTAAGGAGGAATTGTCACGCGCACAGTATCTTCTCGAAGAGCAACAGAGGGCTTTAAATAATACAGTTTGGACATATGAAGTGGCTACAAAAGACGTAATGGACGACGTTAAAGCAACTAAGATGTCTGCTTTGGTAAACTTTAGAAACGGTAAACTTTTTAAAGCCGCGAAAGATTTCCTAGACTCACTCTCTATGCAGAAAACCGTCAAAAAAGCCGAGAAGTACTATAAGCCATACAAGAAAGCCGTCCGAAGTGCCCGCGTTTCAAACCAGCATGCAATCGATGAGATAGCAAGAATGAATAAGAATAGAACGCCGAAAGAGATTCTTTACGCGACACCGAGTTTTATTCCGCTTAAGTAAAGTCTTATAGATCAAATTTTTATGGTTAATTCAAAATGTTTATCTACTATAATCCGAACCCCAAAGGAAAACATGTCACAGACTGTACAATAAGGGCCATTTGTAGACTCGAAGGTCTTACATGGTTAGAAGCATTTGACAGCGTAACAGATATTTGTCGGGAAAATTATGACATGCCTTCTTCTGATAAGATGTGGGGTAAATTCCTATCGATGCGAGGTTATAGAAGATATTTGATACCGGATACATGTCCTGATTGCTATACAGTTAGAGATTTTTGTGATGATCATCCGATTGGTTCATATCTTCTTAAAACCTCCGGTCATGTAATAGCCGTTGTGAATGGTGATTATTATGACACGTTTGATTCTGGAGATAAATCGCCGATTTACTATTACAGAAAGGAGTGGTAATAGTGCTCGCAAATTATACGAATGCTGGAACTCAGCCTATGCAAAGTACAACACGGACACAACCAATGCCTACGCAAACAACTCAACAGCAGCAAATACAACAGGTGCAACCAAACTATAGTAATTGGATTAATCCACAACCAACAACGCAACTTCAACCGGTTCCTTTTGCCACAGAGCAAAGAGGCATCACAGTTTGTTACATGGTGAATAATAAGTCGGATTACAACTATTATACACCAATGGCTGGACAAACGATCGCCCTGTTTAACTTCTCTGAACATGAACTTTGCTTGAAAGCAAAAGACGTATATGGAATTGATTTAAGTCCACGCACATGGAGTCTGACAGAGACGACTCCAAATCCTATGATGCAACCGTCGCAAACTGAGAAGTATCAGACATCGCAAGAATCTACAGTTCCGAAGGCGGAGTTTGATGATCTGAAAGCAAAGTTTGAAGCGCTTTACAACGAACTTAAGGGGTGATAGTATATGAACGGCTTTAACTTTAATCCGCAGAATCCATTATTCAGTCAGCTTGGTGGTTTCAATAATTTTGTAAACCAGTTTAATAATTTTCAGCAGCAGTTTAATGCTTCTGCTCAGATGAGCCCACAGCAGATTATTCAGCAGAAAATTCAAAATGGCGAAATCTCTCAGGAGCAGTTCAACGCCGTTGCTCAAATGGCGAATCACCTTATGGGGAAAGGATAAGCGATGACAGATTTTCTTCAAGATATTTTGACCGGGAATGATGACGAGCTCTATCATCATGGTGTTCTCGGACAAAAGTGGGGTGTAAGACGATATCAGAATAAGGACGGCTCCCTCACACCGATGGGCAGGAAGCATTTTCTTAATCTTAGTAAGTCGTCGGTTAAGAAGTATAAGCAAAAGCAAGATGCAGCCTTTGACGCCAGCCGCGAATACGATAAAAAGTATAAAGCAGTAAAGAAAGAATACGAAAAAAGTCATCGAAAACTCACCGCTAAAGAAATCAAAGAACACGGGATGAAACTGATGGATCAAATCTATACAAACAAAGATTATGATCATTCTAATCCGAAGGCTCGTGAAAAATTCTATAAAGACGTGTTTGAACGTCGCTATGATGCGCCAGAATATGCTGATGAACTTAATGGCGGCAAGTCTCCCAATTTTGATAAGTTGGTCAAACAGAAGTGCAAAGACGTATACAAAAATTATAAGAAAACCGCTAAAGCTGTCGACAAATATATGCACAGTGAATATATGAAAGCCCGGTTGAATCATCCTATTGCAACTCTTAGCAATAACTATAAAGCTCTAAATGATGAGTGGGGCTTTAGAAGAGAAATGTTTAACACCGTTTACTTAGATTCTCTCCAGCATTCTTAGGGTAAGAGCCTTACGTAGAAAACGGCTGAGAAATAGTATTATAGATATAACCAGAAAAAAAATGAGAATGCTAAATAAAAATCGGGGAGGAGGGGTAATAGAATTGTACACTGATTTCTTAGCTCATCACGGAATTAAAGGCCAAGAGTGGGGCGTGCGTAATGGCCCGCCGTATCCATTAAAAGGCCATAGAGTGAAACGAGTCGATTACGAGGCTAAAAGTTCGCCGACGATCATAAAACGTGGGAGTGTCGCACAGACTTTGTCTAAGGATAAAGATCGAACAAGAGATTCCGATTTTTATTACGCAGCGCTTACAGATCGTGATAAGAATTTTTATAATGCGATGTTTCAAAAGGTCATAAAAAATGACGAGGTAGACGAGAATGGAAAGCGCATTGGTCCCGCGTTCCATATGTTATACAAAATTCGAAATAAGGCGAATAAAGACATTAAAGTGGCCGATGAAAAAGCATCTGTTGAAGCTTTTACGAAATGCGTCGAAAAGTCTAAAGATTTTTGGAACTTTGTAACAGATCCAAAAAGAATGGAATCTTTGATGCCTGACAATCATAAGGAAAATCCGGCGTATAAGGAATCAATAAAAACGCTTGAAAAAGTTCGAAAACGAAAGAATCAAAATGTATCTTCTGAAGATTTGTATAAGATTTACAGGTTTTTCAATTACACGATTCCGAATGAAGATCCAGACCTTCAAAGGCAGCGAGCCAGATTCTTTAAAGAACTCAAGCGTCAAGGTTATGGCGCAGCCATCGATACTAATGATTCTCACTATGGTACAAATTTCAAACGAGAAAATCCAGTAATCATCTTTGACACTAGTAATCTGTCTTACTTGGATAGCAAGATGGGCTCAATATTGGATATACCAATAGCCACAGTCAAAGCGATGATTTATGGAGATATTAAATAACGTTCTAAAAACCTGCGCAGGTTTTGGATATTGCATTAACAATTACACTACTACAATCTACTAATTAATTCAAGGAGGGCTTTACTATGAGTCTTGCAGAAAACGGAACAAACACGACAATGCTTGTAACTCCCACTGGCTATAATAATGGAGGTGGCTTCGGAAACGGATTTGGCGGCGACGGAGCATGGTGGCTGCTGGTTCTGTTCCTGTTTGCTTTCAACGGCAATGGCTGGGGTGGCGGATATGGTAACGGTGCTATGCCGTACATCATGAACAACACCACTAATAACGATGTACAGAGAGGCTTTGATCAGCAGGCAGTTATGTCTGGAATCAATGGCCTTACTGGTGCTGTAACTAACGGTTTCGCTGGTGTGAATCAGGGCATGTGCTCTGGCTTTGCCGGTGTAAATCAGGCTCTGTGCAACGGCTTTAACGGTGTCACGGCTGCTGTAAATTCTGGTTTCTCCGCAGCCGAAGCATCCGATAATGCTCGCCAGATGGCTAACATGAATCAGATGTTTAATCTTCAGACCGGTCTTTCTAACCAGCTCAATACGATTTCTATGGCACAGCAGAATTGTTGCTGCGAGAATCGTGCGGCAGTTCTGGATTCTAAGTATGCGAATGCTCAGGAGCATTGCCAGGATCGCTATGAGGCTGCTAACAACACTCGCGACATCATCACGAACAATACCGCAAACACTCAGATGCTGCTTAATACCATCAACAATGGCATCCAGAGCATTCAGGATAAGCTGTGTCAGCAGGAGATCGAGGCACTCAAGGCTCAGAACAATGCTCTGCAGAACCAGATCACCGCACAGAATATTCGCGCTGAGGGCCTGGCTAACCGTGCTGCTATCCTGGCTGACAATCAGGCTCAGACTCAGGCGCTCGAGCAGTATCTGAATCCGTCTCCCATTCCAGCATATGTTGTTCAGAATCCCAACTGCTGTGCTAATCAGAATTTCTACAACGGCTGCGGTTGCAACGCGTGATAGGAGGTGACAGCAATGGCTGAATACACCAATAACACGTTGCAGACAGTACCACCTGGTGAGACTGTGGTTTTCACACTTGCCCCTAGCCCTTGCGAAAGAGGTCTTGTTCGTTGGCGTAGTGGAACTGGAAATTTTCTTCTTTCTGGATGGATTCCAAGATGCCTTAACCGAAATCGGTGCTGTTGTAGAAGAATTAATAGTGCCAATTATCGGGTAAACTTTGGGGCGAACATCGCAGTTCCGACCGGCGAGACAGTCGGTGAGATTTCTCTCGCAATTACCGTCGATGGGGCTACTGTTCCGGCAAGCACAATGATCGTCACCCCTGCAGCAGTCGAGGAATTCTTCAATGTTAGCAGAGAGATCAATGTTGATGTATGGAATGGTTGTTGTGAAACGGTTTCTGTTAGAAACACTAGCGACATTCCGATTCTTGTTCAGAATCCCAACATCATTTTCGGTAGACCCGATCTCGCCGTAACATATTAACACAGGAGGAATTCAAAATGGAAATGGAGAACAAGACACTCATGAATCTCCGTGAGCATGTCGAAAAAGATATTGAGCAGCTTGTTGCTTCCAAGCCTTCTCTTTCTCCTGTGGAGATTGAGAATGCTAAGAATGCGGTATGCCTTATTGAGAAGATCGACGATGTAATGCGCGGCGGAAAAGCAGAGTATAAGTATGAAACTTCTGAAGGTATGCCTCGGATGTATTATCCTAATCATGAGTATTCTTATGGATGGGATGAACCCATGATGTATGACGGATATTCTGGAAGGATGCATTCTTATGCCCGTGGTCGAGACGCAGCAACTGGCAGATACGTCAGTCGAGATGGTCGAAGATATTCATACGGTCATGATGATTACCATGATGACATGAGAACGTCCGGCCGTCGTATGCATGGTTCGTTCGCTTATGATAGCGGTATGAGTGGCCATAGTATTGAGGATAGAGTAATCGATAAGATCGAACAGATGATGGACAGCGCTCAGTCTAACTACGAGCGTGATAGACTTAATCAGTTCATTCGAGTTATCGATTCCATGAAAGGCGAATAAGCAATGATTGTAAGAGCCTGTCTCGGTAATAATCGGGGCGGGCTCTTATACTTCTTATAAGGAGAGGACCAATGAACGAGATCACTAACATTTTCGTAGATGTAAGTTTTCATGATGGTGGTTGGATCATGCTTATTCCTGTAACTTTAATGGGTATTGATGTACTAACAGGCGTGATCCATGCATGGGCAAGTGGGCATCTTAAGTCTTATAAAATGAGAGAGGGCCTCGGCAGAAAATTTGGAGAAATAATGATTTTGTTCATTGGCCAGCTTTTTACCGCGGGAATGAACTTTCCATTCTATATTCTGTCAGCATTCTCTTTATACATCATTCTTATGGAAATCGTAAGTATCTGTGAGAATCTTAAAAAATTAGGAGTTCCTATTCCAAAATTTGTGGATAAGGCTTTAAACAGTATGAACGAAGAAATTCAAAATGGTAGCACGGACTCCAAAGAGGAGGTGAAGATGAATGGAGACAGAGAATCAAAAGCTTGATACAACGTTCCTTAAGCACTACGGAACCCTCGGCATGAAGTGGGGAGAGCGTAGATACCAGAATAAAGATGGTTCCTTAACTCCTGAAGGACGCCGTCATTGGGGAATCGGTCCTCCTAGAGAGAAACGCAAATCTTTTCGATTGGAAACAAAAGAAGAGAGAGCTGAAAGATTGGCTTTAAAGAAAGCAAAGAAGCTTAAGAAAATCGAGCTTAAGAAAAAAGCACAGGCGGATGAAATCGAAGCGACTAAGAAAAGGCTCATCGAAACTGGTGACAGAAATGGGGTTTATAATAATCGACAACTGTTTACAAATGACGAGCTTGACGAAGCGATAAAGCGCATCGATAAGATTGAGAAGATCAATCCTCCTATGCAAAATCGGCAGACGGTTCAAGGCAATCAGAACAAACAGGGCGCGCAGCCTGTACAGGAAGCCCCGGCTGAAAAGAAATCTCTTATGGATAGATTGTTTGGAGTCAAAGAGAGTGCTAAGGAAAAGAAGAAAGCTGCGATACTTGCCAAGGCGGATCCAAAAGAAATTTATGATAATAGGCACCTGTTTACCGATGAAGAGCTTAAGAGTGCTTTCTCCAGAATTGATACTTTGAGCAAAATAGACCCTGACAAGAAGACCGCTGCTCAGAAATCCGAAAAAGATGGTAAGACCAAAACAGAACAGATCATCGAAAATCTTGGCACTGCTACCAAAATCGTTGCTGGCGTTGGCGGTCTGGCTCTTGCTGGTTGGAAGGCATATGAGCAAATCGGAGCTGTTACGAATGAAGCTGTCGGTACATTCACAACTCCTGAAGAACGAGCCGCTAAAGCTAAGAAGCTGCACATAAAGAATACTCGAGCCGGCGTTGATGCAAACCCAGTAGATCTTATGATGGAAAAGCTTCTTAGTGATGGCATGCCTCTTGGCGTTATCGATCCCGATAACAGGCTTAAGGTCCAGAAGACAAAGAATCTTAGTCTTAAAGAGTTTAAGAAACTTTGTGAAGGATATGATCTAGAGGACGATCAGATAGAGGAACTGTACAATAAAACCAAGTCGTAATAAAAAAGAAAGAAGCAATTAGTAATGAGTTTATCAAATACTGCGGTTCCAATCTATTACGGGCAATTTCGAGAAGCAGTTTTGCAAAGAAAAATACCAGTAAATCAAGAGATCTCAATGGAGATGAATCGCATTGACGATCTCATTGCGAACCCAAACATCTACTATGATGACGAAGCTATCAATGGGTTTATTGCCTATTGTGAAAATGAGCTTACCCTTACTGATGGTACCGAGCTACACCTGCTCGATAGTTTTAAGCTATGGGCAGAACAGATATTTGGTTGGTATTACTTCGTTGATCGCTCAGTATTCGTCCCTGATAAGGATGGGTACGGCGGTCATTACGAAATGAAGCGTATTAAAAAGCGGCTCACCAACAAACAGTATCTTATCGTAGCTCGAGGCGCGGCGAAGTCTATGTATGCATCTTGCATTCAGAATTATTTTCTGAACATAGATCCGTTCACCACACATCAGGTAACAACCGCCCCAACAATGCATCAGGCGGAAGAGGTTATGTCGCCGATACGTACATCCATCGCAAGAGCACGAGGACCACTATTCAAATTTTTAACAGAGGGTTCGATTCAAAACACCACAGGCTCTAAGATGAATCGGTGTAAATTATCGGCGACAAAAAAGGGTATTGAGAATTTCTTGACATCAAGTCTATTGGAAATTCGACCGATGTCTGTAGATAAGCTACAGGGTCTCCGTTGTAAAATCGCAACGATCGACGAGTGGCTTTCTGGAGACGTACGAGAGGATGTTGTTGGTGCAATCGAGCAGGGCGCGTCAAAACTTGACGATTATCTCATTGTCGCGATTTCATCCGAAGGTACAGTCAGAAACGGCAGTGGTGATACAATCAAAATGGAATTGATGGACATTCTGAAGGGCGATTACATCAACCCTCACATTTCTATTTGGTGGTATCGACTCGATGACATTAAGGAAGTTGCGGATCCTAATATGTGGATTAAAGCAAATCCGAATCTTGGTAAGACAGTTAGTTACGAGACATATCAGCTCGATAAAGAACGTGCTGAGAAAGCTCCTGCAACCAGAAATGATATTCTGGCAAAGCGTTTTGGCATTCCTATGGAAGGCTATACGTATTACTTTACCTATGACGAAACCATACCGCACGAGCATCGAGACTACTGGTCCATGGCTTGCTCGATGGGATGTGACCTGTCTCAAGGTGATGACTTCTGTGCATTCACATTTCTCTTTCCATTACGCGATGGTTCTTTCGGCGTAAAAGCGAGGAGTTACATTACAGAGAGAACGTTGTGCAATCTTCCGCTTGCGATGCGATCGACGTATGAGATGTTCATAAATGAAGGCAGTCTTATTATTATGGACGGCTCCGTTTTAGACATGAATCAAGTATATGATGAACTCGATGCGTATATACAGGCAAACTCTTATGATGTTGTGTCTGTGGGTTATGACCCATACAACGCAAAAGAATTCATTACACGTTGGTCTACGGAAAATACACCGTTTGGTGTCGAGAAAGTGGCACAGGGTGCACGAACAGAAACAGTGCCCCTTGGAGAACTTAAGATTCTATCGGAAGATCGAATGCTTAGATTCGACCAAGAGATTATGAAGTTTTGTATGGGTAACTGTATCACACTTGAAGACACAAATGGAAATCGCAAACTTCTGAAGAAACGAAGCGACCAAAAAATCGATAATGTGTCCGCCATGATGGATGCTTATGTCGCTTGGAAAAACAACAAGGATTTGTTCTATTAAAGGCAGGTGAAATTATGGATTTTTTGGAAGAACTCGCACATTCTTGGGGAAAATCTCCAGAACAGAAGAAACGCGAGAAAGAGTATAATGCAAAATACTATCGGGAAAATAAAGAGCGGTGGAAGAACGTTACTACAGGAAACACGATACCTGACAGTCTTAAAGAGTATGTAAAAGATGCACAAAAATCTGGCTCTTATACCTACCTCCCTCAAGGTGTGTACCCGAAGAACGATAAAGAAGAGCGAGAATGGAACGCCGCTGGCTTCTCATATGACGAGAATAAAGGCGTTTGGAAATGGACATCTTCAGCGGAAAAGCATCGACGCGGTGTCCAAGGAAATACTGCAAATGCCTACGCCGAAAACGAAAAAGCTAAACTTGATGCAGCCAGAAAACGTTATGGCAGAGTCAATTACAATATCGCGAATGTCGATTATGTAGCAAATGAAAAAGCCAAACTCGAAGCTGCTAAAAAACGTGCTGATACGTACAAAAGAAAGAAGCCCTATCTGGATTCTTTAGCAGCATCTAAAGCGGAACAGAACGTGTCAGCCGCGAAGAAGGCTCGAAAGTTCATTGACGGATATGTTGAGTATACGGCGTCTTCTATGAAAGCTAATTCTAAGAAGATTAAACCTGCAGTTTCTCAAGGTGTTCAATTCGTCAAAGATTTCTTCGGAGTGGGGTGATACTGGTATGACAGAAGATTTTCTTATGCATCATGGCATCCTCGGACAGAAGTGGGGAGAACGTCGTTATCAGAACAAAGATGGCTCCCTCACTCCTGAAGGAAGAGAACATTATGGATATTCTGGAGAACCTAGACATCCCGGCAAACGTCGAGTAAAAGATGAGATTCACGGAGAGCTTACAAGATCCCAGAAGAAGACTTTGAAAAAAGTAGAGCGATTGACCGAACTTCGATCCCGATTTGATGACGAGCAAACGTACAAAGATCTTGTCAATAAATATGGCGAGAAGGGTCTGGAACGAATCGTAAAGAGTGTTGATTCTGGAAAGGCTTATGTACGAGCTTTATCTGAGGAGCATAATCGACAAAAAAGAGCCGATGACTATCTTAAGGCCACAAAGCTTATGATGCCTGTTGTGTCATTTATACCAACACTCGAAAGTCGAGTTCTCGCTTCGCTAGTCTTGTCTGAGATAAACACCAAACTCAGCGAGAAGAATCGAAACAGAATTCTTCTTAATGAAAATGATGCTTTCAATCTTGCGCAGCTTATTGCCGATGATCGTGTCAAGATGGATGACTCATTAATGGACAAGATTGTCGAATCTGATGTTTTTGATAATTTCGGATATGCAACGAAGTCTATTGAAGATTTGAAGGACATTAAGCAGAAACGAGAGATCAGTCCTATTGTAAAACACTTCGCTTTTCAATCCTAATAAGGAGCCAAACCAATGTCATTATTTACAAGATTTCAAAATGGTTGGAACGCCTTTATCGGGCGAGATCCGACGAAAGAAAAACAGTATCCTTTCTATGCGTCATATGGATCAAGACCCGATAAAGCCGTGCTGAGTAGAGGAAATGAGCGTTCAATCGTCAACGCAATTTACAATCGAATTGCGAATGATGTCGCCCAGATTAATCTACTCCATGCAAAGCTCGACGCTAATGGTAAATACGTCACAACTATTGAAGACAAGCTCAATCGATGTATGACCGTTGAAGCAAATATCGATCAGACTGGTCGAGCATTCGTTCTTGACCTTGTTCTATCGATGTTTGATGAAGGAGTAGTAGCTGTTGTACCAACCGAAACGGATAAAAACCCAGATGTTACCGAATCTTATGACATCTTGTCAATGAGAGTCGGTAAGATTATGGAATGGTATCCTGACAGAGTTCGTGTTCGTTTGTATGATGAACGAGATGGACTGCATAAGGAGATCATTTGTCCTAAGCGAACCATTGCTATTATTGAGAATCCGTTCTATTCAATCATGAATGAACCTAACTCAACGGCAAAAAGACTCATGCGAAAGCTCAATCTAATCGATATGCTGGATGAAAGAAACAGCGGACGCAAGCTCGATCTTATCATTCAGCTTCCCTATATCGTTAAAGGCGAAGTTCGGCGTCAACAAGCGGAACAACGTCGAAAAGACATTGAGACCCAGCTTACGAGTTCTGAATATGGCATTGCTTATACGGATGGTACAGAGCAGGTAATTCAGCTTAATAGACCTGTAGAAAATCAGCTTTCTACACAGGTTCAGGATCTACGGACTGATCTTTATGCACAGCTTGGCATCACACAAGCCATTCTTGATGGCAGTGCATCAGAGCAGGAATTACTAAACTACTATAGCCGAACCGTCGAGCCCATTCTCGCGGCAATCGCAGACGAATTTAAACGAAAGTTTTTATCAAGAACTGCTATTACTCAAAGAGAATCAATCTGGTTCTTTAGAGATCCGTTTAAGCTCGTTCCTGTCGAGAAGGTTGCTGACATTGCTGATAAATTCACTAGAAATGAGATTCTCAGTTCTAATGAGGTTAGAGCAATCGTTGGCTACAAACCGGTTGATGATCCGGCCGCAAACGAACTTAGAAACAAGAATCTAAACCAAGCGACAGACGATAATGGCAATCCAATAAATAATTCGCCAGTTGTTGATGATTCTTATTCCGATATACTATCTAACAAGGAGGAAATTCAAAATGGCAGAAAGATTTGATTTTAGTGGCTGGGCCACTAGAAACAATCTCAAGTGCACAGATGGTCGCGTAATTAAGCGCGATGCGTTCAAGGACAATGATTGCGATGTTGTTCCGCTTATGTGGCAGCATGATCATTCTTCTCCCGCATCCGTAATCGGCCATGCACTTCTTGAGAATCGTGCAGAGGGCGTATATGCTTACTGCGCACTCAATGACTCCGAGAATGGCAAGGCTGCTCTAGAAGCGGTTAAGCATGGTGATCTTGATGCGCTTTCTATCTATGCTAATCAGCTTACCCAGAATGGCCCTGATGTTGTTCATGGTGTAATTCGTGAGGTAAGCCTTGTAATGCATGGCGCAAATCCTGGCGCGTATATCGACAACATCATCACACATTCTGATGGTAGCGAAGCATATGGCGAGCAGGGATTCGTATACAATGACGAGGTCATCGACTTCGAGACTCCGTATTTCCTGTGTCACGCTGCCGATGGTAGCTGCTTCCTTTCTAATGAAGATGAGGATGAAGAGCCTGAGGAAACCGAAACCGAGACTGAGACCGAGAACACCGAAGATGACGAACTCGAGCATGCTGACAATGACGAGGAAACCATCAAGGATGTCTTTGACGCAATGTCCGAGAAGCAGAAAATGGTTGTATACTTTATGGTCGGCGAGGCTATGAAGCGTAATAACAAATCTAACAACGAAGCAACGAACGAATCCAAGGAGGATGAAAAAGAAATGAAGCACAACGTATTTGACAATTCCGCAACCTACACCGGCATTCAGTCCTCTGATGAGAATGCTGTAAAGCACGGCGAGGAACTGAGAGCAGAGACCTCCGCAATTTTTGCAGAGGCTTCCAAGAAGCAGCAGAGCCTGAAGGATACTATTCTTGCTCATGCAGACGCCTATGGTATCAAGGACATCGACTGGCTGTTCCCGGATGCTAAGAATTGGACTAAGGAGCCCGAGCTTATCTCCAGAGATATGGAGTGGGTATCTGCGTTCCTGAATTCGGTTAAGCGTAGCCCGTTCGCTCGTATTAAGACTATCTTTGCAGACATTACTGCCGAGGAGGCTCGTGCAAGAGGTTACGTGAAGGGTAAGAAGAAGCTCGAAGAAGTATTCAAGCTCCTGAAGAGAATCACCGTTCCGACCACCGTTTACAAGAAGCAGAAGTTCGATCGTGATGACATCATTGATGTAACTGATTTCGATGTAGTAGCATACGTTCGCCGTGAGATGAGAGTCATGCTGAATGAGGAACTCGCTCGTGCATTTCTGCTGGGTGATGGTCGTGATCCGGTAACCCAGGCAGACGACAAGATCAACGAGGATTGCATTCGTCCGATCTACACTGATGACGACCTGTTCTCCGTAAAGGTCGACGTTGAGGTTGCTGCCGATGACGATGAGGAGGCTAAGGCCAAGGCTCTCGTTAAGGCTGCAATCAAGGCACGCAAGAACTATAAGGGTTCTGGTAATCCGACATTCTATACTACTGAGGATACTCTGGCAGATCTGCTGCTCGTTGAGGATGGTATCGGCCGAAGACTCTACAGAACTAAGGATGAGCTTGCAACCGCACTGCTCGTTTCTAAGATCGTTACTGTTGAGCCCATGGCAGGCATTACCAGAACCACTGGTGAGGGCGCTTCTGCTGTAACTCGCACTCTGGCTGGTATCATTGTAAACCCGGCAGACTACGTTGTCGGCGCTGATAAGGGTGGCGAGATCAATACCTTTGATGACTTCGACATCGATTACAACCAGATGAAGTACCTGATGGAGACTCGTTGCTCTGGTTGCCTTGTTAAGCCGAAGTCCGCACTCGTGCTTGAGTATGTTCCGGCTCAGGGCTAATTAACGCTTCTCTCTAAAAGTTCACTTGGGGAGAAGGACTAATTGCTTCCTCTCTTGTGGAAAGGGTGGCCTAGACTAAGTCGACGCTGGGTTTGGGCCATCCTAACTTTTTAATTCAAAATAGGAGGTTTATCAGGTGAAGTTCTACGGAAAGATTGGTTTTCTTGATACTGTTGAAACAGATCCTGAAAACCATCCTGGAGTGTTCGAGGAAACCTGGGTCGAGCGAGCATATTATGGTGAACATCTGTCGACTTATTCTAGTCGGTGGAAGAACACCAGCAATCTAAACGATGATATTTCTATCACCACTAGGATTAGTATTCTTGCAGATCCATATGCCTCGGACAACTTCAAAAAGATTCGATATGTGGATTGGAACGGCACTTTGTGGGAAGTGTCAAACGTTGAGGTACAGTTTCCGAGATTAGTTCTATCCATTGGCGATTTGTATAATAAATAAAGTCGGATCATGCTTTTTGATATTTTGCATGTTTGGAAGGACTGCTATATCAGAAGTATTCTCAATCACTGAACAAGAATGGAGGTAGATGTAGAATGGACCGCAGACTGTCTCTGCACAAAGAGTTTGAATCTCTTCTTGGAAATAAGAATTGCTATTATCAGCCTCCTGAGTCAGTGAAACTCAAATTCGATTGTATCATATACAATCTCTCTACAGCCAAAATAGATAGAGCTGATGATAAAGTATATCTGTTCACAAGACGCTATAATGTTACGCTCATTACAAAAAATCCAGACAATCCAATTATCGAAGAATTACCGAAAAGATTTGAGCATTGCGTTCTGAATAACTTTTTCACGAAAGACAATCTCAATCATTATAACTATACGCTATTCTACTAATCGAAGGAGGAAAACCATATGGCAGCTTTAAAATGGGATAAGAGTGGCGAGCACTTTTATGAAACTGGTATTAGCCAGGGTGTTCTGTACCCGAGAACCGGTACTGGTGCTGACGCTACTTGGGATAGAGGTTACGCATGGAATGGCCTTATTTCTGTAACCGAGACTCCAGAAGGTGCGGATGAGGAAGCTTTCTACGCTGATAACATCAAGTACCTGGCTCTGCGCGGTGTTGAGGACTTTGGTGGTTCTATTACCGCTTATCAGTCTCCCGCAGAGTTTGATGCTTGCGATGGTACAGCAGATCTGATGGTTGGTGCCGGCGGAACAAGAACTGGCATTACTATTGGTCAGCAGACTCGGGTTCCGTTCTGCCTGGCTTATGTAACTCAGAAGGGTAATGATCTGGAAGGTAACGATTATGGTTACATTATCCATATCATTTACAACGCAACGGCATCTCCGTCCGAGCGTGAGTATCAGACAATCAATGATAGTCCGGAGCCTCAGGAACTGTCTTGGGACTTTACAACGACACCCGTTCCGGTTAAAGGTTATAAGAATACGGCTATTCTTAAGATCGATTCCACCGGTCCGCTTTTCGCAGATGCAACCGGTCGTGCAAAGCTTAAGAAGATTAAGGACGCTTTGTTCGGTACAGATGGCGATGGTACAGAGGGTTCCACAGGAACTGATCCACACGTTCTTCTGCCCGATGAAGTCCTGGCACTGCTTTCTGGCACGTAATAAAATCAAAATAGGAGGATAGAGACATGAATGATGCTCTTAGTAGACTTGAAGCATTGCTCAAAGATCTTATGGGCTTTACTGTAAATGTCCATACGCCATCCTCCAGAATCGAAAAGATAGTCAGAGCCATTATTGATGGAACCGAATACAATGCACCGCCACTTAGTCGATGGGAAAAGATACTATTGGCTTATATGAAAGGCCAAAGTTACGCTGATAAAGCACTCTCTCGAATCGAAGAGATCTTCAAGGATTTCGTAAACGGAGTAGAGTATGAGGGCGAGCGTCTTAGCCGTGTTGAGATTGAGGCAACCGATCTCGATCCGAATCCTGAGCCAAAGTATCTATTCTCATTCGACGGCTTTGCATTGTTCGATTCTCTCAATAATAAACTGTTATCTAGGAGGTGAGCTTCATGGCAGACTACGTGCTCAAATATACAGGTAAACAAATCGACGACCTTCTGGACAAAACAGTAGGACTCGAAAACTACGACGACACAGAGGTTAAGGCGGGTTTAAAATCTGTTACCGACGAAGTAACGGAAGCTCGCGGAACATATGTGAACCTCAACGAACGAATTTCGGAAATCGCGGTTGCTAACAAGCCGGTGCTGTCCAAAACGACTGCTGAGTGGAACTATCTCGTTGACCTCGTGACAGATAAGGATGTCATTTATGTCTACACAGACTATATGACAACTTCCAGCGGGGTTGAGATTGCTGCTTTAAAGGTCGGAGATGGTGTGACGAGACTTATCGATATGCCGTTTGTAGCGTCTGGTACCATTACGGAAGCAGAACGCGATTTTTGGAATAATAAAGTCACTGCCTATATGGATATTGACGACGCCGAAACACTCATCATCACAAAGTCTTAAAGGAGGCTAATCGCTATGGCAAACGAAGTAAGTAAAATTAAACTCAATGGCACTACGTATGAGATCAAGGACTCCGTAGCTCGACAGACAGCCGCTGGTGGCGTCATCTATGCTGGTATTACTACCACTGCTCTGACTGACGGCGCATCCACCTCCACGATCACTATCGGCAGCGAAAGTGTAACTGCCAAGAATGGTATGCTGGCAATCTACTCCGGTAAGGAATTCATCTACTCTTCCTCTGACAGCAAGTGGCATGAGTTTGGTGATATGTCCACCCTTGGCGATCTGGCATACTACGACAAGGCTTCTTACACTAAGCCCACTGGCACTGGTTCCGCTACTTTCGAGGGTACTGCATTCACTGCTACGGTAAAGGGCACTCCGGCAGGTGCTGTTAACGTAAACCCGTCCACTGGCGTCGGCACGACCTACACCCCTGCTGGTACTGTAGCTTGCCCGGTTACTACTGTAACTCCTACCACTGAGGCTACTGGCAACTATGTTGCTACAAGTGCTACTGGTGGTGGCTCCGTAACCGCTGGTACTGCAGCATCCTTCACCGTTGATCCGAGCCTGACTGCATCTCTTGGTACTGGCTCTGAGGCTGAGACCCTCACCATCACCTTCGACAAGGGCACTTTCAATGGTGGTACGCCTACTGATGTTACTCTGCCGTCCTTCACTGCTAAGAGCATTGTAACTGATGTTACTGTAGATGCTACCGGCACTCAGACTGTAAACCTGGCTGGTACTTCTGTTAAGCTGGCATTCACTGGCGAGGAGCTTACCTCTACCGGTTCCAACACTGCAACCGGTAATATTACCAACTTCACTGTTGGCACCGATTCCGACTACGTTACTCCCGAAAACAACACGTAATGAAGTCATGAAGACTAATGACCCCGTCTTTCAAAATGGGAGGCGGGGTATGTCTTCTTAAATGTTTATTAGACCTATCAGTCCTTTTAAGGACTTGTTTAAAACAAATTTTAGATTTTGAAGGAGGCTTTAAAATGGCTGATATATCCGCAATTAAACTTAATGATATAATTTATACTCTCAAAGATGCTTCCTCGGCAAGAACTATCGACCTTAGTATTGATCCGACGACTTACGTTCTTACCGCAACATTAAAGGATGCCTCTGGAACAGTCATTAGTACGTCCACAGGAATCGACCTTCCGCTTGAAACAATGGTAGTAGGCGGTGAATATGTCAGTGATGATCCAACATATGGTAACGCTATCAAGCTTGAACTCAAGAACGGAACTTACGTAACATTCCCGATTGGAGGTCTTATTTCTGGTCTTCAGTCTGAGATTACGTCTAATAGCAAACTGAGTTCTGATTTGGTAGATGATACAAATAAGACTAATAGGTTTGTAACGGCGGCGAATCTCGCTAATATTAACAACCTTAATAATGCCGCTTACCGAGACGTAACAGACTCTGCTACAAGCGGAAGCACTGCCTGCATCACAAGTGGCGGTGTGTATACGATTCTTGGTAACATCAACACCGTGTTAGAGGAGGTGCTTTGATATGCCAGAACACACAATCGCAGAAAACCTTAGCCGCTTAGTAACCGCTAAGACCGATATCGCCAATGCTATCACAACGATGGGTGGCACGGTTAATACTGGGGACGGATTTGAGGAGTTTCCCGATGATATTCTGACGATTCCGGCAGGCGGCGAGTCCAGTTTCAAATCTACCGTGAATGTCACCACTGAACCCAGCGCAGTTGTCACCGCAACTCGTGTTTCTTATGTTCTTAAGGTGTATGCACCGACGAATTCTGCTTTGAACATCACAGACGGGTATACGGTACTGACAGGTACAGGTGCCGGTGAGACTACCGCAGTTACCTTCATGCTTCCGTTTTCAGGGACATGGACAGTGACAGCTATTGACGGCAGCGATACTTATACGAAGCAAATTGATATTGATGATGTCAAAGAATATGAAATGAAGATTGGATTTGGTCATATATACGGAGTCGAGTGGGACGGCGGCTCAGAAACAACATTGACACGGACAGATGACGCTGCCGAATTTGATAATCCCGATCCATACGTGAATGACGGAAACCATCCTGGTAGTTCACCATTTGATGACCTCATGCCATGGAGTGGTATGGTAAAAGAAACAATTGGTACAGATGTATTTGTAAAGATTCCTAAATTCTGGGTTAAGGTTACCACAACTGGTACAAAAAGAAAAATCCAAATTGCAGATAAAGCAACTGCTGGATTCTCTGTATCTCCGGCTCATCAAGATCGTGGTGATGGTAAGGGAGAAAGAGATTATGTATACGTATCCAGATATCATGTAAGTACTGGTTATAAATCAATTTCTGGTGTGAAACCTCTTGCAAGTATTACCAGATCTACGGCAAGAAGTGGATGTTCTGGTAGAGGTACTGGATATTGCCAGTTTGATATGATGACCCTGATCTCCATTTGGTATTTATACCTTGTAGAATTCGCGCACTGGAATTCTCAAGCAAAGATAGGCTATGGATGTGGTAATAACTCAGCAACTGAAAACCTCGGTGCTTCTGATAGTATGCCTTACCACACAGGCACCATGAAATCTTCTCGAACAACATATGGTGTTGGTACACAATATAGATGGATTGAAGATTTATGGGGAAACGTATTGGACTGGGTAGATGGTATTTATTTTTCTAGCGCTAATATTTATGCCATTAAGAATCCTGCTAATTTTTCTGATAGTAGTGGAGGAACGTTGGTTGGTACTAGACCAACTTCTTCTAATGAGATTAAAGCATGGAAAGACAGCACAGTAAGTGGCTATGAATGTTTTGTATATCCCAGTGATGTATATAGTGACAGTAATTATGCTACTTATTGTTGTGATCGTGTGTACTATTACAGTTCCGGTGTGGTGCTGCACTTCGGTGGTAACTATAGCCAGTACCTGGGCTACGGCTTGTTCTGCTTGCGCGGTGACGTCGGCTCGTCGGACTATGACACGTTCGTTGGCGCTCGCCTTCTGTACCTCCCACCCAATTCCTAAAGCGAGGTGAATTAACATGAGTCTACCAAAAATATACACCGCCACTGCCGACTCTTCCGGCAATGCGGTTCTCCATATCGATGACCCTGGTCTCTATCAGGTCAATGCCTCTCTCCAAGGTGCGACCTCTGAAACGAAATACATCGAGACCACCACAACCAACACCACGCAGTCCGTTAGTCTCGCCTTCGCTAAGCTCGCTGTAACAGCAGTTGAAGGTGGCGAAGTGACTCTGACAGATGGCACCACCACCCACACGTACACATCCGACGGAACCCCGAAAACCTATCTTGTCAACCTCGGCACGTGGACATGTACGATGGAACTGGATGGTGATAGCGTCACAAAGACTGTTGTGGTAGATGATTATACGACATACACAACAAGTCTTGCATTTACTCAGACCTTTGGCGTATTTTGGGATGGTTCTTCCACTACCACTATGACCAGAACAGACGATGCTGCGTCTTTCTCTAATCCAGACCCATATGTTAATGACAACAATCATCCCGGATATTCGCCCTTCGACGATGTTATGCCTTGGTCTGGAATACGAAGAGTGACTCTAGATGGAAACGAACTCGTTGAGATTCCTAAATTCTGGTATAAAATCACGAAAACCGGTTCTGCCATGACGTTTCAGATCGCAAATGGCCCCGTTGAAGGCTTTTCTGTCTCTCCTGCCCATATGGACAGAGGTGATGGTGTTGGAGAACGGGATTATGTGTATGTAGGACGGTACCATTGTTCTTCGACTAACTATAAGTCCACATCCGGTTCTTCGCCTAAGGTTTCCATCACAAGATCCACCGCAAGAACCAGCATTCATAACCTGGGATCTGACTATTGGCAATTTGATTTTGCTATGTTCTGGACCATCCGGATGCTTTACATTGTGGAATTCGCCGATTGGGATTCTCAGAAAGTAATAGGCTATGGATGTGGTAATGGCTCGTCCGTCGTAACGATGGGTTATACTGACTCTATGCCCTACCATACTGGTACAATGGCTTCTTCCAGAACGACTTATGCCGCTTCAACCCAATACCGGTATATCGAGGGTATCTGGGATAATGTCCTCGATTGGTGTGATGGTATTAGATTTTCATCTTCTTCGATTTACACTTATCTTAACCCCTCTACGTATTCCGATTCTTCTGGTGGTACTAACACTGGTACAAGATACACCTCGTCTGGCTGTATCAGTGCTTTCGGCGTTCCGACAGCCACCGACTACGAATGGGCATTATATCCGTCTTCTATCGTATCAGACTCGAGTTATTCTACTTACATCGCCGATTACTGTTACTATGATTCGTCTGGTGTGGTTCTCTGCGTTGGCGGTAACTACGGCCAGTACCGGGGCTATGGTATGTTCTATCTGGGCGGCAATAACGGTTCTTCGGACTCGGACGGTGACATCGGCGCTCGTCTCCAGAAATTACCCATTTGAGGGGGTGAAGGGGGATACTTCCCCCACGGATAAATCAATCGTAACAATTTTAAACAGAACACCCAAATCTGGTCAGAAATTTAATCAAAATGGGACTGGTCGCGCAGTCTCGCCGATAACTGTAACTATAATTCGTCTGGTGTGGTTCTCTACGTTGGCGGTAACTACAACCAGAACCGGAACTATGGTATGTTCTATCTGAACGGCAATAACAGTTCTTCGAACTCGAACGGTAACATCGGCGCTCGTCTACTTGTTTGCACTTTTTATATTCTACTCGGCGCGGCCTTTCGCACACCACTTGGTGAAAATTTTGCTTAAATGGGTATGGACTAGTAACGTAAATCCGCGAACATCCATAAAAAGCAACAAGGAAGCAAACACCTCATGAAGAGAGTAAAGAATCTCTTTCCCATATTAATTAGCGATGACAACATTAAACAAGCGATTAGAGACGTAAACAAATCCCACAGGCGCACACGTAAGGGTCTTAATCGAACCGTGATATGGATAGAAGCTACATTAGAAGAGCGTGTTAGAGAGTTACGAAACATCGTAATAAAGGGATTTAAGCCAAGTAGACCAAAAGTCACTAGGCGATATGACCACAACGCCAAGAAGATTCGAACTATAACAGAGCCTAAATTATGGCCCGACCAGTACATCCACCATATGCTTGTACAGGCTTTGATGCCCGTAATGATGCGAGGAATGGACTATTGGTGCTGCGGTTCGATTAAAGGTCGAGGTCTAAAACGCGGACAAACTGGTATTCGTAAATGGCTGAAAAATGATCCAAAGCATACCAAATATTGTGCAGAACTCGACATTCATCATTTTTATGAGTCCATTTTACCATCAATTATAGAAAGTCGATTTCGAAGTCTTATAAATGATGAGCGAGTGATGAAATTGATAAAAATATCAATACAGGATGGTGTAATGATAGGCGCATTCCATAGTCAATGGTTCGCGAATGTCCTTCTTCAACCTCTCGATCATTACATTCGTGAGGTTCTTCATGTACCGCATTATCTTCGTTATATGGACAATTTAACACTTTTTCATTCTAATAAGAGAATGCTCCATAAAGTAGTTCGGGCCATATCCGATTACTTAAACGGCATTTGTTTACGGTTAAAACCTAACTGGCAAGTGTACAAAGTATCATCTCGTCCCGTATCGGCTCTTGGTTACCGGTATCAAGGGACCAGATTTATGCTTCGAAAACCGGTTCTATTACGTCTTAAAAGAAAGTACAGATCTCTTCATTCCAGGATCCGTAATAACTTAGTTCTGACCTCTAAGATGGCGTCCGGAATGCTTTCACGATTGTCATTATTAACTATCACCACCACAAGAGAACTCAAAAATCGATATCTAAAACTAAAATTTATAAGGCTTTTAAAAGCTATAATAAAAGGAGGAATTTCATATGAAGACTTTAAGAGACACCATTGACGGAATGATGTCAGACGACTGGAAGGAGCGGCTCGTCGCAGAGATCGAACAGTGTGATCTTCGTATGTATGGTCTCGAGAAGCATATGAAGAAAATCGGTGAGGATTCACCCGAGTATTCTTTGCTTCAGGAACAGTACGACACAATGGGCAAGTATCTGTCCGTTCTCATCGCACGAGCAACAACGTTCGACATCAAGTACAATCTCCCCAGCTTTGAAAACCGAATCGAGGAGACAAACATTCCCAATGTGTTTAAGTCTGATTCTTCGCGGGACGTGCTTTGGCTTTTTATTCTTATGTATCTCATGGGAGGAGGTAACGACTAATGGCTACCGTTTATGGCATTGACATTTCAAAATGGCAGGGTGACCCAGATTTCAGCAAGGTAAAGACCGATCCTAAGGCACAGTTCATTATCATGCGCGCCGGTATTGGTACTGCAACAGATGTCAAGTATGAGCGAAATTACCGAGAATGTAAGGCACATGGCATTCCTTGTGGTGCTTACTGGTATTCCAAGGCTCTCACTCCTGCTGCAGCGAGATCGGAGGCAAAGGCTTGTATCAAGGCTCTCTCTGGTAAACAGTTTGAGTATCCGATTTACATGGATGTTGAGTATGAAAAGCAGCTTGCCCTTTCTAAAACCGCCGTTACCGAGATCGTTGAGGCATTCTGTTCCGAACTCGAGGCTGCTGGATATTTCGCAGGTATCTACGGTTCTCGTTATCCTCTGGTAGATAACATTTCCACCACTACGAGACAGAAGTATACGATGTGGGTTGCACATTACGGTGTAAGTAAAACCAACTATCCGGATCCGTATGCTATCTGGCAGAAGAGTGATAAAGGGTCTATTAAAGGCATCAACGGTAAGGTGGATCTCGATGAATGTTATCAAGACTTTCCGTCGATCATCAAGGCTTCCGGTAAGAATGGCTTTGCGAAGACCGACGCACCTGCGACACAGCCGACTCCTACTCCAACCCCGGCGCCAACTATAACACCCACAAAACCCACAACCCCGACTAACGTGAAGAAGTTCAATGTAAAAGTAATTTGCTATGCACTGAACGTTCGTTCTGGACCGGGAGCATCCTATAAACGTACCGCAATCGTTCATAAGAATGAGATTTACTCCATCATCGAGGAGAAGAATGGTTGGGGCAAGCTTATTTCCGGCGTAGGCTGGATTAATCTCAGTTCCAAATACGTCAAGCGCGTATAATGGATAAATAGAAAAACCACAAGAAACAAGCGGAGGTAATTATTATGCTTAAGAAGACAATCGAGTACACGAATTTTGATGGCGTCGAGATGAAGGAAGATTTCTACTTCAATCTGACACAGGCAGAGCTTGCAGAGCTTCAGATGTCCCAGGCTGGCGGTTTTGGTGAGTACATCACCAAGATCGTTGCGGCTAAAGATGTACCTACTCTGGCAAAGCTCTTTAAGGAGCTTATCATGCTCGCTTATGGTGAGAAGTCTGCTGACGGTAAGCGATTCATCAAGAAGGCACCTGACGGACATCGACTTGCCGACGAATTTATCGAGACAGAGGCGTACAGCGTTCTCTATATGCAGCTCGTAAGTGATGACAAAGAGGCTGCAAACTTTGTAAATGGCATCCTTCCTCCCGATGTACGAGAGAAGGCTCAGGCATCGGGCAATCAGAATGCAAATCATCCTGCGCTCCAGCATAAGTAATGCTCGAACTGCAGGTTAACGCTGTAGAATTTTACGATGAAGCTAATGGAGAGTTTGTGACTATAGAACCGCAGACTCTCCATTTAGAGCATAGTCTATATGCAATAGCTAAGTGGGAATCAAAATGGAAGATTGCGTTTCTCGCAGATGATAAACGACACAAGAAAACCCAAGAACAAATGCTTGATTACATTCGATGTATGATTCTGGATGACAATGTTAATCCACTCGTTTTACAAGCTTTAACCAAGGCCCAACAAAACGAGATTGCCGAATACATGAACGATTCCATGACAGCAACTTGGTTTAATGATAAATTATTAAAACAGGGCAAAACCCCTAGCAATAACGAAATCGTTACAAGTGAGTTAGTGTATTATTGGATGGCGGCTGCACAAATTCCTTTTGAGACTCAGTATTGGCATTTTAATAGACTCATGACGCTTTTAAAGGTTGCTAGCATTAAAAGCCAACCGTCTAAGAAAATGTCTAAGCAGGATGTTCTTAGACAGAACCATATGGTCAATAAGGCTAGACGAAAACCACGCACGTAAATTCTACAACTTCTATAAATTTTTACGAAAGGGCGGCGCTTCTTTTATGGGCATTAGAATAAATAGTGAAGGAAACTTCAAGCATACAGAAAGCCTTTTACGACAAGCAACTAGTAAGAAGTGGTATCGGAAGCTCGACAGTTTTGCAAAGGAAGTGACTGAAGCTTTAAAGGAAGCGACGCCTAAGGATACGGGAAAAACTTCAGAATCTTGGGGTTATGAAATCGAAACCACAAGGAATTCAACGACAATTACATGGACAAACTCAAATCATGTAGAGGGTTATTACTACAACTCTGATAGATTAACGCCGATTGTTCTGTTGATTGTAAATGGTCATGCCACAGCAAATGGATACTGGATTCCTCCTAATGATTTTGTAACTCCTACAATTGAGCCTTATGTAAGTAAGTTCAAGAAAGATGTATGGTTGGAGGTGACTGATAGATGAGTACAACAATTGACAATCAGATCGTAAATTTACAATTTAATAACAAAGACTTTGAAAAGAATGCCGCTCAGTCACTGAAGACTGTTGACAAACTGAAGAAAAGTCTGGATTTCAGTGGAGTAAAGTCTGGTTTTGAGACCATCGCAAATAGCTTGAAAAAAGTTACATCTACTGTTTCCGGGGCCGTTACAGGTGTCGAGAAATTCTACAATGTCTATAAAAAGCTCGGCGATGTCGCACTTCATCCTGTAAGAAATTTAAAGGAACTCGGAGCAAATGCAGAAGCCGTTTCTCAGTCTTTCAGCAAGCTCGAAGAAATATCTGTCGGAGCGCTCAGACGGCTTGGTGAACAGGCCCTTGATGCTGGCGAACGCCTCGCTAAATCTCTTACTATCGATCAGTTGTCTGCTGGTTGGGAAAAGTTTGGCGAAAAGACAAGATCCGTCGCATCGATTATGTCAGCGACCGGGATGAGCGCTGATGAGGTTACTGAGAAGCTTAAGAAACTAAACTGGTATACTGACGAAACGTCGTATGCCTACACCGATATGACAAACAATATTGGTAAGTTTACCAATGCTGGTATCGCACTCGACGATGCTATCACGGCCATGATTGGTATCGGTAATGCTGCAGGTCTTGCTGGTTCTTCTGTTCAGGATGCTTCGCACGCCATGGAGGGTTTCTCTGGAGCAATCGCACAAGGCTACATGGATAGACAGCGATGGAGTTGGATCAAAACTGCTCACATGGACACGGTACAATTCAAGGAGGCCCTGATCGACGCTGCTGTGGCGGAAGGGGTACTTGAAAAAGGCGCCGAAGGCGTATACGGAGCTTTTGGATCGTTCGACGATGACAGCATCGTAACAATTGAAAATTTCGAGAACGCCATGACAAAGGCCAAGTGGTTAACGACTAATGTCATGACTAGAGCCCTTAAGCGTTTTGGCGGAACGACAGAAGAACTTTACGAATTCATGCAAGCGCATGATGAAATCGAGTATACTTCCGATGCAATTAAGGCTCTTGGTGTTAGTGAAGATGATCTCGGACTTAAAGCGTTCAAGGCCTCACAGGAAGCGCGAACACTGTCGGATGCTATTGATTCTGTAAAGGATGCCGTGTCTACAGGTTTCATGACCGCATTCGAGCATTTTATCGGCAACTATGAGCAGGCTAAGGAACTTTGGACAGATCTTGCAAATACCCTTTGGGATGTGTTTTCAGCGCCGATTGATAATCTGAATAGTGCCCTTGATGATTGGTCTCCTAAAGGATTCGATAGATTCCGTAAAAGCCTTTACCAGATTATGGACACTGTTGCCGCCTTTACTGAAGCTATAAAACAAGGCTGGACGGATGTATTCGGCGAGATGAATAGTACAAAAATCCAAGAGATTCTTAATCCATTCCATAACTTTACAGATCGCTTGGAAGCCAGTGCAACTAATGGTATTCTTGGAAAGCTTGCTGATATTTGGTATAATTTCCTTAGAATTGTTAAGGCAGTTGGTGATGCATTCTCATCCTATCATGAGGCGTTTACCAACGCTTTTACGAACAGTGGTCTTTACGATGCCATTTACTCTGTAAAGGATGCATTTGGCGCTGTTGAAGAGACAATCGACGAAGTTAGTGAAGCCGCTCAGGAAGCCAGCGAGTATGTCGAGAAAGCTTTTCAGGCCGTGTCTGATATTTGGACTAAGGGTAGTTTTGGTAATGGCGAGGCTCGTGTACGTGCGCTTGAGGCGCTTGGATTAGACCCAAAGTATGTACAAAAGCATGTCAATCAGATTGCATATGGCTCAAAGAAATCGCTCGATGAGGTCCATGAGCAGATGGTCAAGGATGGCTATACCGTTGGTGAATCCGTAAGTGAAGGGCTCGAAGAAGTAGAGGAAGAAGAAAGCGGCATTGTTCGTATGTCTTCTAAACTTGGTAAAGTTCTTGGTGGAGTTGCAGATGCCATTCGTGAAGTGTTCTTTGACGATTCTGTTTACCATACGATCTATGATATTTTTCTCGGATTCTGGTCTCTGGTAGAAATGATTCGTTCGGCAATTGATCAGTTTGGGCAGTCCATGAAGAAAAATTCGGGGCTCAAAAACATTGTGCATTGGATTCTTGACCCTATCGCAAATGTAGCTCGAACAATTACGGATACGGTAGCGAATGGAGGACTGCTCAAGGTCCGTGCGATTGTTTCTCAGCTTGTCACGCTGTTTAATACTTTCACAGGTGTAATCCGAGATTTCGGAAAGGCAGGGAGTGACGCTTTTCATAATGTATTTGGTGACATTGATATTTTAGACATTGTGAGAAATGCGCTTTCTGGGCTTATTGATGGCATTAATAGCGTTCGACAAGCGCTAAACGAGAACGATCGTATTACTAGAATCTTTTCTGGTATTGCGGCAATGCTGAGAATTGTCACAAAGCTCGTATCGAAACTGTTTGGTAAAACGTTAAAAGTTGCTACAAAAAATGTTCTTCCGACGTTCTTGGACATTCTAGCGGCTATCGGAGATGTTCTCACTTCGTTCGCAGATGACGACATTGCTGTTGAAGCATTTATTTATGGTTTGACGCAAGCGTTTGAGAAAGCCAAAGAAATTATCGGCGGAATTATTGATGTCGGCAAAGTAGTAATTGGTGTAATTTCTAAAGCAGTCACTTGGGTTGTAAACCTTGCTAATACTGTCAAAGATTACATCACAAACTCAAAGGTTTTTCAGAATGTTAGCACAGTTCTTAGCAACTTATCGACAGCAATCTCAAATCTGTTTGGTAAAGACAACGCCAAGGCTCCGGACAGAGCCATGAGTTCTCTTGTCAATGAGGGAAAGAAGGGTGAAGGTTCATTCAGTTGGCTTAACGTTCTTCTTGGCGTTGTTGAACTTCTCGCTACCGGGTTTAACAATCTTGTAACAGGAATCGCTAACGTCATCTCTTGGGTTGATGCATTTATTGATAAAATTCAAAATGGCAGTGGCGATACTCGTTCTGGTAATAAAGACATTTTCTCACAGATGAGCACTAGCCTTTCTGGCGTTCTTGGTAATACTGATTCTGAGGAAGTTACTCGTGGTAGTGCGAAATTCTTTGGAAATGTATTGACTGGTATTGGTGAAGCTGTCACCAATTTCTTTAAGAATACTGAGATTGACTGGGAGAAGCTTAAGACTATCACGTCTTTGTTCGCTATCATTTGGGGTTTGGTTGAATTCCGCAAAGGCACGAAGAATCTCAGTGACGCGCTTGATAAGCTTGCTAAGGTTCCGCTTAGTATTGCTGACATCTTCTCGAATTTCAATGACGTAGTGGCAAACGTAAAAGGTACCGTCGCGCAGGCAAAGACCTCTTTACAACAGATTACTCAGGCACAGGTTATTGAGTCTTATGTATATGCATTGGTCGCTGTTGCTGGTGCTGTAATTCTCCTTGGTAAACTTCCAGAAAATGAATTGTCACAGGGTATAGCAGCAATGGTAATTCTTGGCACATTCTTTGCCATCTTTGCTAAGATTGTGTCAAAGATGAACACCAGCCTAACATCCATCAATCGTACAAAAATTAGCAACTCCGGTAATAAAACATTAACGCTGTTATCTAATAATACCGCGAACATTGATGCCGGAACTCTTGGTGTCGCTGCCATGATTTTGGCAATCGCCGGGTTTGCTTTGGCTATTGCTAGTGCGTTAAGTCAGGTTAACACGATGATTAAGGACATTGACCTTAGTACAACAGAGGGAATGCAAAGACTTGTTATAGCTGTTGGTATCGTTGTTATTCTCATGGGTCTTCTTGGCGTTTTAGTATACACATTCGCTGAAGCGGCAAAGAAGCTTGATTCTAAATCCATAACCAAATTCCTTGGTTTTGCGACAAAGTCTGAGGGGCCGAGCGGAGTGTTTACATCGCTTGCAGTTGCTATTCTGGCTATTGGCGGTGCGATAGAAATCATAGTGAATGCTATGACTAAATTGGCCAAGATTCCTCGAACTAAACTGTTGGACGCATTTACAGCTGTGTCTACTATCGTTATTATACTTGGCGGTATAATGGCTGGTATTATGTATCTCACAGAGTATATGGCAACACATACTAACGCAAAGAAACTCTCAAAGGCAATTGAAGCACTTTTAGCAATGTCGGTTGTTATAACCAGTTTAGCATTGGCTGTTGACCTCTTAATTCCCGCTATAATTGTTGTGGCTGCTCTTACGAAGGATGACGTCGATGGCCGAATGATGCAAGGTATAATCACGGTAATTGGCGGATTGTTAGTCGTCTTAGCTGGTATTGCATCGCTTCTTGCGTTACTTTCGTCTAAGACCTCTATAAATCAAAATGGCATCCTAAAGCCAATGTTAGCGATGGCAGCAGTAATGCTCATATTCGCTACGACGCTTAATCATCTCCTTCCGGTAATTAGTGCCCTTGCAGTTATTGAGCAATTTAATAACGATCCTTTGGCATCTATAAAAATTGCCGGTGCTATTGCAATGATGGTTGTTGCTTTTGGCGCTGCTATTGCTATTTGTCTCAAAGCAATGGAGAAGATAAAAGGCAGTCAGGTATTTGCTATGTCGTCAGTTATTGTGTCGATTGGCGCATTTATGGCGATTGTCGCAGCCGTATTCTCCGGAGTTCTCAAAACTCTCAAGCAGAATAACTCTACTGTTGGTGAATTTGTAGCTGTTGCAGCGACCATGGCTATAGCTCTTGTTGCTCTTATGGCGGCATTTATGGGCATGTTGACATGGTTGGGTGCACTGAATGAAGTCGAGACTGGTGATATTAAGGCCATGTCTGTTGCGATTCTTGCTCTTTGTGGCGGGTTGATGATTATTGCTGGGGCGTTTGCATTGTTGGCAAAAACCGTATCTGTAGAGGATCTGCAAGGATACGCTGCTGTTTTTGGAATGTTCATCCTTGTCATGGGTGGACTAGCCGCCGTTTTGGCCTATGTTGCACCTCAAGCAGGGGCAATTTTGCAAGCTCTCGGGTATATACTTCTTGGCATTGCTGGAATTCTATTTGGCGTATCCGTTGCTATCTTAGTCTTCGGTGTTGCGTTGGATGTTCTCGGAAAGGCAATTCCGGCTCTTGTCGATGGTTTACCGGCCCTTGGTGATTCACTTCATCAATTCTGTGAAAAAATCAAGGACGATGGCGGAACGCTTCTTATTGCCGCATTAGCCTTTGGTGCCTTTGTAGTACTTGTAGGCGCTGCAATCTTTGGCGTTATCGCTATTATTGCGACGGCATTCAAATCACTGAACGATAGTGGCGGTCTTCCGGCGATTGGTAAAAAGACAATGATGACAGTAGCGGCGATTGTCCTTGGCATTTGTGCTGCTCTTAGTCAGACAAGTCCTGAGGTTCTTAAGACTATCGAAAGTATTGTTGTCATGGTCTCTGCATATCTTGGAGAGATTACTGGCACGCTTGTAGAGTCACTTCTCATATTCGTTCTAAATCTGCTTGAGAAGCTTGCGGATGCAATCGACGCTAATACCAATTATATTTGGTACGTTATCGTGCGCATTCTCATGTCGATTGGCAATCTAATCATGCCTGCTCTCGCTGGGTTGTTCGGCGCTATTGGTACTTTTATATACAATTCGCTTGTCGACCTTGGTGGAGATATATGGGAATTGTGGATTCTTGGTAGTCATATGTGGGAGAAAATCTTGCATGGTGCCGAGCATTATGCTACGATGCTGGGTCTATATTTTAGCAAGGGACTTGCAGCAGCGGCTGGTGATATAGGAGCTATAGCCGCTGCAGATAAAATGCTAGATGAGGAACGAACAGCATGGGAAAAGATTAAAACTGCGGATGAAGAAGCAGAAGCAAATGCTCTGGAAATAAAAAATGGTTGGAAAGATTATGCCAAGATGGATCATACCGTTGGCATAGAATGGTGGACAGAATTCCGAAAGAACAATTTCGATGATGCAGCCAAAAATGAGCTTAGAGATATGCTTGGCATCGATCCAGTCGACTACGAGAAGCAGCAACAGGATGCTGCAAAGGCTCTTTCCGATCAATCAGAGAAGTTTGCGAAAGTAGCTGGTGATAATGTAGCCGGATCGATCAAGGTCGGTCTGGAAAACAGCAAGCTGAAGGATTTAGATCTCGTAGACACAATCAAGGACGTTACTGGTTGGTCAGATGGAGAAATTGATCTTAGTGCCGTGGATTGGAACGTGATTGCTGATAAGCTGCCAATTGACCAAGTCGTCGGTGATCTTTCAAACATGGTGGATATGGGCGAGATTTCTAGTACTGACATGCAAACCATAATGGACAACATGACCAATGAATACGGCATAGATCTTGGTAATATGGACATTACCACCGATGCACATCTTGGTAATATTCAGGGTCTTTGGGGCGATACCACTTCTGCCGTTACCGACAATGTCGACGGTTGTTCCGATTCTATGCAGCAACTTATTGAGGCTGCTAATGGCAATGCTGCAGAACTTGACAAAAATATGGAGAATACTGTTACTGCAGTAAAATCCTATAAGAAGCCGTTCTATCAGGCAGGTTTCACGCTTGTGCACGAACTTAAAAGAGGTATGGAAGTCGAGTTTGGAGTCACAAAGGATTGGCTTGTTAGTGAAATGGCGAACATTATTGATACGGCATACAACGAATGGAAGGTTAATTCACCGTCTAAGTTGTTCTTTGCTTTAGGTCAGTTCGCAATGGAAGGACTTGCTATCGGACTTCAAAATGACATGCCACTTAAGGTTATGCAACAGTCCATCAATGAGATTAGCGACGCGGTTACATTCGGGCAATTCTCTGAAATAACGCCACAGATCCGACCAGTCATTGATATGTCCAACATGAGACAGACAGCAAATGAAGTTGACACCTTGTTTAAGACACCAACAGTTTCTAAGAAGCTGGCCGCTAGTGCGAGTCAGTATGTTAATACAGCATTCGAGTATGAGCGCAACGATAAGTATAACGACAAGAATGTAGTTCAGTCTATTAGCGACCTCAGGACTGATATTCGTTCGCTCAACGACAACATGATGAATACAAACATTTATCTCGATTCCGGGGCACTTGTCGGGGCTACTGTTGCTCAGTATGATAATGCTTTGGGTCAGAGAGCACAACGTCAGAGAAGGGGAGGCCGATAATATGTACTATTCTATGACGTTTATAGATCCGATTTATAACGACAAGGGTGTTTATCAGCCGGATCCTGATAGTGCTGTACGTAAATCTTATAATCTAACCAGAGCCAGAAACACATGGGATCATTGGAGGGTCGTGCCTACGAGCCGGCCCTCTTTTGCCCCTCCGTCTATAAACACCAGAGAAGTGTCAATTGATGGTATGAATGGTGTTTTAGATCTTTCACAAGCTCTTACTGGCTATCCAACATATGGGAATCGCACAGGATCTATAGAATTTGCCGTTCTGAATGATTTTAGAAACTGGCAAGAGGCATACAGCGACATTTTAGCAACTCTTCATGGGAAGAAGCTTTTCTGTGTATATGAGGAAGACCCAGAGTGGTATTATGTTGGTCGATGGGAGGTGCAGTCTTGGGTTACTGGAAAGACACGCTCTACGTTGACACTCAAGTACAATCTCGAACCTTATAAGTATCGTTTGTATGACATCCTTGGCAATTGGCTTTGGGATCCGTTTAACTTTCAAAGCGGTATTATAGCACAGAGAATTGGCGCGAATGGAGGATGGAATCCATATTATCATCGTGTTGATGTCGATTTGGATCTCAGCGCTGGCGATTGGGATAAAGTCATCGACACATCGAATGAGGCGTTTCTTGGCGAAGAGCATGAAGAGGATGGAACATATCATGGTTATTTTTATAGACGAAATTTCGTAACTGATGCCATTGGTAGTATGCCCGTGTCTCTCACATTGCATATCCATCCCGATACGAATACAGAAATGTATGTTCAGTATGTAAATAAAGAACTTGGTCTCGGGCATGAAGAACATGAATGGGACGTCTATAATGGAGAAATAAATAAAGCCATCCCTTCTTATATTATTAGTAATTTCACAGGGATCAATAACGTCCAGATACGAGTCCGAGGCCATGGTTACGTATCAGTAAACTTTAAACCTGGGAGGATTTAATCATGTATAGTATATACGCTGATGGAGTATGCATATACAATGATCGATATCCAACACCTGAGTACAAGATGGACTCCCCAGTGCTCAAAATAACAGACAGTGCAGCAGGATCGTTAGACGCGGTCCTGCCTCCTGTCAATGTTGGATATAACACACTTAAACGAATGAAATCGACGCTTACTGTTAAGCGAAATGATAAAGAAATCTGGGAAGGCAGAATAGTTGAAGATAGCTATGATTTTGTTAAGAACCGTCATATCTATTGTGAGGGCGCTCTTGCTTACTTCAACGATACCTGTCAGCCCCAGAGAGAATACCGTAATGTGACTTTGGAACAGTTTATCAAGTCTGTTATTGATATTCACAACTCAAAAGTGCCCGATAACCGTAAAATCTATTTCGAATACCAGGCAGTTGAAGGTGGTGTTATCGAGTACAGGGCAACGCAATTTGAGCAGACACTCGAGGTTCTCAATCAGGTATGTACTGACTACAATTGTCATATGAAGATTGAGAAGAAAACAATTGACGGAGTATACGGTAATTACATTAAGTTCTTTACCGGTGTTATCAGCTCGTCTACTCAGTCTGTCGAATTCGGTAAAAATCTTCTCGATTATACTTCGAACTTCGATATGTCTGAACTCGCTACGGTTATTGTACCTCTTGGTGCAGTAAAAACTCGAGCAAATACCACTCAGATTGGCGATGCAATTAATCTGGACACGTATGCTGCGTATTCCGCAGATCGTGGTTGGGGTGTTGAACAGGTAAAAACCCTCGGTACATACATTAACGACGAAGATACAATTCGGGCTGGCGGCGACATCATCAATCGAGAACACGAGGGCGAACCTGGATGGGAAGGTTACTCAACTGCTGTACTAAAAATCAAAGCATCTACTAACGAAGTCAAGAATACGATTTACATCAGTTCACGTATGCATGCCGGTTGGGGCATGTACACTTGGCAGACCAAGGATCCCGAGCTTCAGTATACCTCTGGCAAGTTCTCGTCCGTTCCTCTCGGCTTTTCTGACATGGTCGAAGAAGCTGTCGAGGTGCCAGTGAGCACAACTGACGAATACTATGTACTGACTGTCGGTTCATTCGGTGGCGACATTCAACTTCGAGTAAATGTATCGGCACAGGTAACCGACCAGCTCGATGAATACTACACCGCTGAGGACGCTCTTGTTTCTACGATAAACCTGACCGATGGTGTGCCTGGAGAAGGAGATTTGCCCGGATTCGAATACGGTAAACTCAACGTGAAAGGCGAGGATAATCCAGGCGAAACTGGCGAAGTTGATAGGCGCTTTATCAGATCCGCTAATTTTATTCAAAATGGTAGTACATATCCATTTTTCGAAAACGGACAGTACTCTGTAAATGTCGCTACTACTGAGGATAAGATATTACAGGCTAGAGTTTTGTGGTATACTTATGCAGGATTATTTAAGGGAAATACTGAGTGGCTTACGTTACCAGCTCGATTTACGCTTCCAGTAGATGGAAACACCACATATAAGATAAAGGTAATGCTCAAATACGCTACGTCTACTGCGGAATTTCCAGATCCGTCGAGCTATGTCACTAAACTTGTCGTTACTAAAGGCGAGAAACACGGTAGCTTGTATGTAACAGCAGAGTCTAAGAACCTGTTCAACTCATCGATGGAGCAGGGCGGATTGTTTGAGTCTGGCGATCTCATTGGTAAACCGAATCAAGTTACCGATATGAGCCGAATCAGAACCGCCGATTTTCTCTATACGCTCAGTCGCGATGGTAAGGTAATTGGCTTTGAGCCGGGCGATTATCTCATTCATGGCAGAACCACAAAAACCTCCGCTGACGATACTCGTGTGATTAACGTTAAGGTGTTCTTCTACAACGAGGACGAAACTTATGCTGACTGTACTGATTGGATCAAAATGACAGACAATTCAGGAGCCAAAATTACAATCCCAGATAGAGGCGAGTATGAAGAAGGCGACGATGCTGGTAAGAAAATTAGATCCAAGGTTAAATTCATGTTCTATTCGTCTCACGACGATGTAGCAGATGAAGCAACTGCCATCAGTGCAGTATCAGAGCTTATGTTCGAGCAGGGGGCCAGCATTCCGTCAATGTATGAACCGGCTAATTCTTCTCTTCAGGAATACGGTTGGATTGAGAAGGTTATTACGTTTAACGAGTGTGAGAATCCTGATGAGCTTTACTATAAGGCTAAGACGTATCTTGCATCCGGTCAGTTCGACAAGATGACCCTGTCTGTAAAGGCGCTTGATTTGAGTATTCTGGGCGTTGATACCGATGCTCTTGACGTTAACTCCTACATCTATGTATCCTCACGTCCGCACGGTTTAGCAAGATTCTTTGAGATTAGCGCTCTTGATATTCCGCTTAATAAGCCTGAGAATATGCAGTTTGACCTCGGCTCTGAAACGGTACAGACACTAACATCCATTAATAACAACACTAACAGCGAACTTCTCGCTAAGATTAATGCAGGTTCCAGCCAGAGTTATATTTTAAGCGAAGCTAGGAAGAATGCCGAAGCAATAATCGTTGACGGTTTTGGTACTGGTGCCGTTATTACAGTAACAAACGATGTCGATCAACCGACCGGTGTAGGCTTCTTCAAGGTTTGGCATGAGCCTGATCAAGATCATCCAGACGGATATTATTCTGAGTATACTGGTGGTTATCCAAGTGCGCGATGGAATGAGATAAAAGCCGATCCTTCAATGAAAAATATAAGATGTCTACTCATAAATCATGAAGGCATTGTATTCTATGGTGATGGATTGGGCAGCGCATCAACTATTGATCTCGTTAATTCTACTGGTCAGATTATAGCTAATAGTATCCTCGCCGGCACTATGTATGCCGATCGCATCATGGGTGGCACGCTCACACTTGGAGTTGGCGGTTCTCCAGATGATAATGTTCCCGATGGTCAGATAATCATCAAGAGTCCAACAAAACTGCCTTGGGGATCCGATGAAGATCATGGTAATATGGTCGAAATAAATAAGGACAAAGGTATATTGCAGCAGGGTATAGCGGCAGACTATGGTGGCCAGACGCGTCAAATTATGATCAATGATGGCATCATAGAAGGAAGCGTGTATAATGATCCACCAGACCCTCAGCATCCGTGGACAGTAGCCGGAAGAATTTACATGGGTGACGTATATCAAGATGGCGCCACCGGTATTCGAATAGTTGCGACTGGTAACGGTCCTATAATACTCGACGGTCCTATAGTGCTAGGAGGTACTGTTTTCCCTGATGGATGGGGTGGTGCATATGGTGCTAGAGGAGACATAACAGTTGTTACTGGCACTGATGGCACCACGAGTACACTACATTTTGATAAGGGACTTTGTACAGGATGGTCTTAAAAGGAGGTCACAAAAATGCCTGAACACACAATAGCAGAAAACCTTTCCAGGCTCATTACAGCCAAAACTGATATCGCTAATGCCATCACCATACCATCCAGTATTTTTTGATGGAACCCCATGGGAATTCTATGGATATAAATAAGCAACCTAAATTCTAAGGAGGACTTCAAAATGGAAGTAAAAGTTATTGGTGAAGCTATTCACCCTGATGAAAAGAAGATTTACGTCGACTATGTCAAGGAGAAGGTCGGCAAGAGAGAACTTGAGAGCGTTACTATCAAGGTTGACGGCGAGTACGTTGATCTTGAATGGACGCTCAAGGATATTCCGTTCGAGCGCATTCGTCGCATCACCGGCTATCTTGTAGGTGATATGAGTCGATGGAACGACGGCAAAAGAGCCGAAGAAGCAGATAGAGTTAAGCATACTGTTTAATTTATTAGGGAGGGGCTATATAATGGCATTTGTAGATGAGCTCGACGTTGTTGACAATCAGGCTCTTGGCGAACCAGTATCAGCAGCGATCATTGAAGCTATGAGGATTCTTAACACTACAATGTACGTCAAAGCAAACATTCATGAGGAGCTGTCTATAATTGCCACTTCTCCCGAAGGTCGAAAGCTTCGTATGGCGATCCATGATGCACTCCTGAAGATGGCAGAGTCTGTCATGGATCCAAATCTGGAGATTATTGAGGAGACACAGGAGGCCTATGATGGGCTTCCTGCTCCAGATCCATATACTTTGTATGGTATTGTAGAACCGGATTCCGTCGTGGCGATAGAGTACAATAATGATACCGGAGTACGGACTGGAAATGCATATAAATTCCAGAATCTCGCAGCTCTCAGTCGATATCTTAAAGAAGCCTATAGTGAGGACGAGGGTGTACCGACAAACATTCAATATTACATTCGTGCATTCGATGGGATCACGGAGGACACCATTTCCTTTGGTTTATTCAACGATGATGTAGCGATAAAAGAATTCATATGTCATCCGCTACTTCGTTACATCGATAATGGTGCTTTTCAGGGGCTGTCCACACTGGAGTCAATACGGTTAAACGACGGTTTGCTTTATATTGGCGGCGGAGCATTTGTTCATTGCAATAGACTTGAGCGTATTGAGATCCCGAATTCAGTAACCGCCATCGGGCAAAACGCTTTTCAGAGATGTGATGCTCTTAAAGTCATTGTTATCGATAAGGAAGCGGATTCTATCGATTTGGCACCGTGGGGAGCACCAGATGCCGAGATTGTGTGGCTTAGATAATCGGAGGTGAAAATTCAAAATGGCAGTATATATAGAGGGACAAGGACGGGAAATTCGCAAAGGTACGTATGGTAAAGATATTCGAGGACCTATTTCAGATGCTCTTTGGATTCTTTACAACCATGGACTTCGAGCAACCACGAAAAAACTTGTAACGCAAGAGGAGTATGATGCTTTAGAAGTAAAGGAGCAAAACGTTGCATATTGTATATATGATCCCACAGAACCGGTGTGGAAAGATTATTGGATTTCGGTAATCATGTTGGATGGTGATGCGGATACCGATGATGTTTTCTATTGTAAGACGCTCGCCGAAGCCCGTGCCAAGCTCGATGAGTATTACGAGAATGATCCAAACATTATGTATCGAATTTGGATTGGTGAAGAGTGTGGAGTGACCGAAGTTCCTAATAGAACATTTCAAACCTGCAAAAACATTCTTGCATTTCATGTTCCTGGTACAATTACAGCTATTCGCGAATATGCATTTACTGGAAGTACACTTCGATATGTTACGTATACGGAGTCTGATATCGGATTATTCATAGAGAGATCCGCGTTTCATAATACAAAACTTAGCGAAGTGGTAATACCGAATCGATATATTCACTCATCAACTAGGGGACACGAATATAGCTGGAACGAATACCTGACTAATGTTACATTCGGAGAATCGATGACACGAGTAACGTATAATATGTTCGAATATGACAGGCTTCTTGATGATGTTGTATTTACGGATTCAATAACCGATGTAGAGTCCAATGCTTTTTATAGATGTGAGGGATTAACTACTGTCGATTTGAACAATGCATATTATCTAAACAATAACGCTTTTGCATATTGCATGGCGCTTAAAGATATCGACTTGTCAAATGTGACCCATATAGGGAACGAGACATTCAGAGATTGTTATTCCTTGGAGCGAATAGAGCTCGCGAGTATATCATATTTGGGCATAGGATCGTTCATGATGTGTTCTAATTTAAAAACCGTTGTATTTCATCCCGGTAATCAGATTTCAATACCAGAAGCATGCTTCGACAATTGTTATGCCTTAACAACTGTGGTGTTGCAGGATGAACCAGCATTTAAAGATATAGGAGCGAGAGCGTTCGCCGAGTGTACATCATTGCCTTATATAAGCATACCTAACTCTGTACAAACGATCGGAACAAAAGCGTTTGAGTCTTGTGAAAGTATGACTGCCATCAGCTTGTCTGATAATCTAATAACCATCAAAGATCATGCATTTTGGGGATGTACGCTTTTAGATAATTTGGTTCTTCCGGAGTCTCTAACGTCAATAGAGGCGTTTGCGTTTTATAATTGTCAATCACTTACTTCTCTGGCCTTTCCTCCACACCTCACTGATATTAGCAACTATGTATGCGGACATTGTATTGCATTAGAATCGGTATCCATTCCTAGCAGCGTAGCTAGTATCGGAGCAGCGGCTTTCGAATCTTGCAGAAGTTTAAAAACGATCAGTATACCCAATGGCCCGACATATATTGGCGGTGGGGCTTTTAATGGTTGTAGTTCACTAGAATCAGTTACTATAGGTAATGCTGTTGAACAAATTTTTGATGATCCAAGCAATCCGAGAGTGTTCGCCGGTTGTAGGGCTTTAAAAAGAATAAATATAAATCGCACAGAAGGAAGTATAGTTGATTCTAATGGAAATCCGTGGACGCCGAAAGCCTATACAGCATATTTGCCAGAAGATTGCGAGATTAGATGGCTTGGAGGTAATTGATAATGACGATATATAACTCATCCATCTATTATGGACAGATACCATTAAAGAAGATCTACAAAGATAATGAGCTTTTATGGCAAAGATTCACTCCGGTAGACCCTCCAGTGTTAATAGATGAGACTAAAATAAGTATCACGATATTAAACGGATCGTTAGAACCTACTGAGGTTTTATTAGCATCTACAGATCATTCAGAGGTGTCAAACGCTCTCAGAAGATGGACCTGGTACAAAAGACTAGGGCTATATTTTGGATCACAAATTGAACCTGTGGCTCTAACTGCAAACCTATATTCTTCATTTAGCACCGTACTCGCCTGTCATGTTAGTGATGCAATAACCGATATGGGCAATAGCTTTATGAGTGGTTGTCCGTTACTTAAAAAAGTAAATTTTCCTAGAAGTATAAATGCTATAAAGCCCGGTGTATACGCGGCGTCTTCTTGGAACTATGGTAATATCGAAGATATTGGTGGTCCCATTCCTGGTAATATAAAAACTATATATGGCGGATGCTTGCAATATTCCATGATTCGAGAGCTCGCGTTTGAAGATGGTATTGAAACTTTAATGGACGGTTGCTTTGCTAACTGCTCTAACATTCGCGGAACTGTAGAGATACCATCGTCTATTTTGGAAATACAGCAGCAGGCTTTTTATAATTGTACTAATATTAATACGATTGTAGTTCACAAGTCTGCCGACCAGGTAGTAGGTTCTTCCTATGCTCCATGGGGCGCTAGATTTGCGACCGTCGTGTGGGATCCATAATAAGAAGGAGATGAATCAAAATGGCAGTTGATATTAGTTCTCAGCTTGAGGCTATAAAGTCTAAATCTGGTGGTGAAGACGTCCTAAATAACGTTGATTCGGCTTTAGAGAAGCTGGTAAAACTTATGTATCCTGGATCGGCAATTAAAGGTGAGCTGACTACTATTCGTGAAAGTACGTATGGAAAAGACATCCGCATGGCTATTCACGACGCTCTTTACAAGCTTTCTCAACAAGAAGGCGGAAGCAGTAGCGGTGCGATATTTCTTAGTGACCCAACCACTTTTAGACTTAGCACGAACACTATTAGTGCGATTATTCCCACCGAATGTACAGTAATCGGCAGTGAAGCGTTCAAGGGCATTACTTCTATCGAGTCGGTAGTTATTCCTGAAGGCACGATGGAAATCCAGGATGATGCCTTCTTAAATTGTGAAAGTCTTCTTGAGATCGAGATTCCGGACAATAAAATTACATTCGGAAAACACTGTTTCAAAGGTTGCAAATCAATTACTGAGATCGATCTGCCGACTACTGTAAACATTAAAACAGTCACTGAGATAAATCAGGAGAGAACCTCCGGAGCTAGCTCTACGTGGCCCGCCGAATATGCACAGGAGCACTATGAGTCGATGTTTGAGGGTTGCGAATCATTAACGACGGTCGACATGCCGGAAAATTTGTGGTTCATTTCTGACAATATGTTTAAAGGTACAGGCCTTACCGATGTCAGCAATATCATAACATCGTCTATCTATGTGATCGGAAATAACGCTTTTGAGAATTGTGCAATTACTCGACTCGTCATCCCTGAGGGCGTTATATCCATTTATCCAACGTCTTTTAAAAATTGCACATCTTTGACGTATGTCGATTTAACGAATCTTGAACCTGCAAATAACGATATACAATTAGCAAGTACCAAAACAACTGACTACAACTCAATGTTTATGGGATGTGAGAATTTGGTCGAAGCTAAAATGCCTAAGTTTAACACGGATGCGGTTCCTGTTGGCAATGTGTCAGCATATATGTTTAGCGGGTGTTCAAAACTCACTGATATAACTCTTACAGAAAATCCCACTGTCGTTGGTCAGGCCGGTTTCTATAATTGTGAATCGCTCATTGCGTTTGAAACTGGTAAGGTAATATATCCAAGCGATCACGCATTCTATGGGTGTACGGCGTTGGATCATATTACAATCGTTGGCGGTACTGGATCTACCAAACGATTGGAGGCTAGTGTATTTGACGGATGTATTAATTTGACTAGTGTATCAATGGTCGATTACAGTAACACCAGCGTTACTTATTCATCATTAATAACCTCTATTCTCAATGAAACGTTTAAGAACTGCACTAAACTAAAAAACATCAGCTACCCCGATATAGATGCTGTAGTATCTCAAGGTGATGCGGTACGTATTCCTTATACAGTCACGTCGATTGGCGATTCAGTTTTTCAGGGATGCTCTGCCATGGAGAAGTTCGAATATGTTATTCCAGATGGACAAACAGTTAAACTAACCACTATAGGTGATTATGTTTTCTCTGGTTGCACGGCTCTTGAAGATTTACCAATCGCTAAAACAGTGACGTCGTTGGGCGAGGGAATGTGCCAAAATTGTACCAGTTTAACTAGCATCATGCTTCCTCGAAATTGCACAACTATGCCAAAATTAGGATTTTATCATTGTACCGGTCTTCAAACAGTTACGATTAACACTGAGAATCCATCTACAACAGTCATTGGTGAAAAATACACAACTATTGGCGAGTCTTGCTTTGAGGGATGCTCGGCGCTTACGTCAATCGAACTTCAATCTACTATAAAGACTATCGCTAAAACGGCGTTCAAGGATTGTGTTTCTTTAACGTCTTTCACTTTACCAACCGCGGTAACGGCAGTAGGCATCCAAGCATTCGCTGGATGCACCGGTTTGACGACGTTTACTGAAAACGCAAAAACTTATACTGTTGGAGAGAAGTGCTTTAGCGGTTGCACTAGTCTTACATCGATAACACTTTCTATGCCGACGTCCATTGGCGCTAGTACGTTTGAGAATTGCGCAGCCTTGCAATCGGCAACTATTTCTAAACAAACGAGTGGTTCGTCTTATATGTTTGACGGTTGCGCAAGTCTTACCTCTATAACGGCACCATTATGGACGTCTATCGGCACCGGTTGCTTTAGAGGTTGTGTCGGATTTGTCAATTTTATATTACCGCCTAAGGTAACAACGATCAACGCGAACGCTTTTGAAGGATGCAGTAATATGACAACCTTTACGCCTTCTTCTGAATCTAATCCTGTGCTAAGAACTATTAACGCCAACGCATTTCTGAATTGTACAAGTTTGGTAACTGTTAATCTTCCGAATACGATGACGACTATTAACTCTTCCGCGTTTGCGGGCTGCGATGGTATAACGTTTAACATCAATCGCAAAGAGAACGCTATTTCAGGATATGCAAATGGATGGGGAGCTACGAACTTTACAATCAACTGGACTGGTACGGCGTAATCAGATACTTTTGCAAAGGTCTGATTTCAGACACGACTCGCAAACGAAACACGGACTATTATAGAAACTTGAAAGGAGTTGGTCTATATGGCTAAGAAGACTAAGAAAAAGACAGCGCTTGAGGCACTGGATGAACTGATCGTGCAGGCACAGGAGGAGGCAGCGAAGATTCTGGAGACACACGGATCAGATTCGGCCGAATACAATGCGGCGGTCTGCAATCTTACAAGATTGGCTGAACAGAGAGCAGCGGTTGCTGAAACTCAGCCACAGCGTAAGAAGGTAGATCCGAACACGCTTATCGCGGGTGGTCTGACCCTTGCGGGGTCTTTAGGATCGACATTGCTGCTTCTCGTGTATGACGAGGAGCACGTGGTTCCGAAGTGGTTCAAGACAGCTGCTGTCGGAATTAAGGATTTCTTAAAGTCTAAGGACTGATTAAGGAGGTTTCAAAATGGGAGTCGTGTTTTATACATGGCTCCTAAATTTTTTCTCGCATTTCAAACATTGACTTTAATAAGGAGGTGGCTTTATGAAAAAGTATATCAAATGTCACGTAAAGAAATCGACTAATAAGGAAAAATTAATAAGAATTGGATCTTGGAATAACATACCAGAATTTAAGAACCGGCGTTGGATATCGGGAAACGAATTTTGGAGTTTTATTTCAGAGCATCTTGGTATTCCTTATACGTCGACCTTTGAGGGGTCTATTCGAGGATTTGATTTAACGCTACCACCATTCAGTAAGGGCTCTTAAACAGGGCCATTCTTTTTCTCGCAAACTAGACAATGTCTATTATAGAGATGTTAGTCTCAAAGATTTAAAGGAGGTATAACTATGAAAGTGGAAGAATTTAAGACGGCGAACGATCTCCGAAAGCTTCGAGAGGACGCGTTGATCAAGGCCTACGAGAAGACGGCTACAGAGTTATATGGACGCGCCTTCCTGCCGAATTGGGCGCAGGATAAGGTGAGCCTTAACGTGGCCAGAGGCCTCATGGACAAGATGGACGCCACTTTTGAAGCCGAGTGGAGACATATCGGCGATTTGTACGGCTGGGAAGAATCTGAAGAATCCGACGACTAACAAAACTGACGAGAAGCTCGTGTTTTATACAGGGCTTCTCAATTTTTCGCATTTTAAACACCCGCTTTAATAAGGAGGTGGTCTTATGCTGAATAAGGAAAGCTATAAGCTGGCAAAGACTGTAGAAGAGGTAAACGAACGTTGGTGTAGGTATGTTGATCAATGTGAATCATATGCATTAGACTGGGTTATGTCGGAAATGGATACTCTAAACCAAATTATCAAAGAGAAGAAACGCTCGCCGTTTGTAAATTCTCTGCTTGGCGGGTCAAGTAGAGAATACAACGACTGGCTTCTTCAAATGATGATCCGGATTCAGGAGCATCAAAACGACGCGGCTCAGTACTGCTATGATACGTATAGATTGAACTATCTATATTACAGAAAAACTCACGGAGGTCTTACAGCTGAAGAGAAGGCTGAACTAGACGCCTTACTTTATGAATAAAAGAAGTGGGCTCTTAAACAGGGCCCTTCTTTTTTTCAAAATGGCAGTAAAATACACCCTCGCAATATTTGCAAGGTATATTATAGAAGGAATATAAACCTATACATATCTAAAGGAGGTATTGTTATGTTAACAATTACAGTTTTTTCGATGGACCAGGCTTATGAGCTGATCGAGCGATTCAGCACCAAGTTTGACCATTACAAGATTGAGACTAAAGGCATGGCAATAATTGTAAGAATGTATAATAAGTAAACCAAGAACCTAACAAGAGGGTAACACGTAATCTTGGCACGGCGAAAGGCTATGCTGCTAGGATGAAGTTATGCCGCTTGTTTAGGTTTTTTCTTTTTTTCTCGCAAAAGGTCTGATTCCAGACACGATACTACACGCCCCTCTCTATGAGAGTGACGACTCGCAAACGAAACAGTTCTCCTTATAGAGGAGACCAGAGAGGTCTACCCGGATTTTAAGGAGGAATAAGTATGATTAATTTCAGCGGTATTGCAACGAAAATCGCTAAGACCGGACTCAAGGCTATGGGAATGGGTCTTGGTGGCATTGTTATCGGCGCTATTATGGACAAGGGCATGAATGCTCTGGAAGGACGTAATGCAGTGTCGATTCCGACGGATGCGATCAAGCCCGACGACCCAGGCGTCGTTGAAGCCGAAGCGAAAGATGTTGCGGGGACTGAAACGGAAGAAGTTCCGACAGAACCGGCGGTAGAAACGGAAACTCCGACAGAACAGGAGGTTGAGGCGTAATGCCTCTTCCTTTTTCTTTTATATTTTTCTCGCAAACTAGACACGCCTCCTTATAGAAGATATGGCAAAGGAGGAAATAGTATGTTAGAAACATTAACCGGAATTCTGCTTGGTTTGCTGGGCTTAGGTCTGGCTGGCATATTATTGCTCATCGGAGCGTTGGTAGTGCTGCTACTAATTATCCGAGAGCTAATAGCGCTGGTGAGATTTATGTTCGGCGCTCACAAGAAAAAGGAAAAGGAGGTTGATTAAATGGCAGACATGCTTTTGATTGCAGCCGTAATCTTAATCTTCATCTCGATTATAATGCGTGGTCGAGATGAAAAGAAGAAATAAAAACGCATAAAGGATTCGGGCGCAATGCCCTTTCCTTTTTTTTCTCGCAAATGAAACACGCACCTTAATAAGGAGGTGTTCTATATGAATATTGTTGTGAATGATACCAGAAGCTTTATGGAGAAACTCAGAGACAAATTCTCGGATGCGAAGACGAAGCTTAAGAACAAGGCTGGTGAAGCTGGAAGATGGATTATGGATCACGCAGAAACAATTCTGAAACTCACACCGGTTGTGCTTGCTATTGCGACGGGAACCGTTAAGTTTATTAGAACGGTTCGAGGCAGTGCGGCGGATCGGCATGAGGACAGAATGGGAAAGTGTTATTACGATCCCTCGAGCGGATTTCACTGGGAGCTTAAGCGGAAGCTTACGAACGACGAGAGAATAGAAATTTCTCGAAGGAAGCGGGATGGCGAGTTTACGGAGGACATCTTAAAGAGCATGCGGGTGCTCAAGAAATAACCCGCAAAAAGGATTGGACACAACGTCCTTTCCTTTTTTTTTCAAAATGGCAGTAAATCTCGCAAATGGGACACCTGCCTTAATGGTAAGTAAACCACAAAAATCTTTAAAGGAGGAATCCATTATGGATGAGAAGAAGGAAAAGAAGACTTTCAAGGAAAAGGTATCAGAGGTTAAGGACAAAGCAAAGACGTTTGTCGTCGAGCATAAGAGTGGCTTGATTAAGATTGCAATCGGTACGGCTGTAACGGTCGGCGGTATTGTACTCTTTAAGAAAGCCGCAGATTCGATTGATGAGGAATTTAGCGATGTCACGAAACTCGATATCGCAAAAGACTTGCCTTCGTCTGATGCAACGTGTGATGATGAAGAACTTTGTGAACTTATCAAACAGGAGGTTGGCTGGGAACAGGCTGAGCATGATATTATAGAGAAGTTTAAGGAAGTGGACCAGATTTGTAAAGATCATGGAATCGAGTATAGTTGTATAACGAACTTTGGCACCGACGAGGGTGTCGATAGTCCGGATAACTATCTTGGATCAATGGCATACAAAGACGGCACGTGCTTCCACGATACGATGTGATTTCGTGCGAGGGTGGTTTTACAGCCATCCTCTTTTTTCGCAAAAGGTCTGTTTCCAGACACGATACTACACGCCCATCTCTACGAGAGTGACGCCTCACAAACGAAACAGCTCTCCTTATAGAGGTGAAAACCCTATATACATATTTGAGGAGGAGTTAATATGAAAAAGAAGATGACTTTTAGAGAGTGGGCAAAGCAGCCTTACACAAAGGGCGATTATTATGGGGGCATCGCTGTTATGCTGGGTCTGCATGGACTAGCTATCTGTGGATACCTGCTCTATAATAAGCTTAATTAGGCTGATGGAGTTGGAAAGGAGTTGGCTTCTGAAACAGCAAAAACGATCCGAGAAGCGTATACAGAAACCGAGGATGAGGCGTAATGCCTCTCCTTTTTCTTTTTTCGTCCAAATCAAAATGGGAGGTAAAATGTTATGACAACAGAAAAGCCTATCGAAATTAAATCTTGGCCGCAGTCCTTATCGACTATTTTACATCCATTCAAGCCCGAGGTGTGGATGGAACTTGATAAGCTTGGGTGCTTTGTTGAGACGCGGCATAACGCCAATGGGTTCGCATACATCATTCACTATCCGGATACAAAGTACGGAGCGTCAGTAATTAAGAAACGTGGCTCTCACGGTGCCGATAAGGATTTATTTGAGTTATCAGTCACATGGGAAGGGCATCTTTGTTACGACACGCAGATTACTGACGGCGTTATCGAGAATCTTACAGATGGTGACGTTATGACACTTTTACGTTTAATCGCAAGGCTTGACGAGAAGGGTAGAATTCGCAAATGAAACAACGTTCTTAATAGGGACTGTAAAAAGTCTACTACTTATTTGGAGGTATTGTTATGAACACTTGGAAGGTTGTTATTAATGCAACAGCAGGTCTTGGCGGCATTATTATCGCCAACAAGCTCGGCAGCAAGCTTTACGGTGATGCAAAGATTACTAACCCCGTCGAGGCGGTTGGTTATTTCGCATTGCTGTTTGCTGCGGGAGGAGTGGCGATGAATGGCGCTAATGACTGCATCGAAGGCATCATGGCGATTCGAAAGGCTGTGACAACAGAGCTGAAGAAGGAGGAAGAGGAAACTGAGATAGAACCTGAAGAGGAGGCGGAGGCGTAATGCCTCTCCTCTTTTCTTTTTTTTTGTCCAAATCAAAATGGGAGGTAATCAGATATGAAAGTAGAAGTTCTTGTTGACTATTATAGTCTTGACAGAAACCGGCTTGATTGCAAACAAATTGAAGTTCCAGAAAACAATGACATCTCACTCGCAATTGAGCGAGAATTAGGCGTTGGTCTTCCGATTGATGAGCTCACGATTTATATCGATGATGAGAATCCGCTACATGTCGAGTATCCTTATCACTCGTCAGCGATTCTTCAATACCTATTCGTCGCTATGTGCTATGGTGGAGCGACAAAAGAAGAATTTGACAAATTCAAAGAGCAGGAAGCTAATTACCACAATGATTGTGATGTTGACAAAGACTTTATCTGCGAAATGATTAGAAAATACGTCGATTTTAACTAAGGAGGAAATCAAAATGAAAGCGTTTATCAGTTTAAAAATGAATGGCCGACCCGACAACGAAGTACAGGAAGATATGAGTAAAGCTCTTAAGATTCTGAAAGAGGACCTTACAAATGAAGAGCGACTTAAGGAGACCGACGAACTCGAACTTATTCAAACTATTAAACACGAGAATGCCCCATTAAATGCCCCTCGTCTATGGTATCTTGGAGCATCCATCCAAAAACTAGCAGAAGCCGACGTTGTATATTTTTACGACAAATGGTGGAGAGCAAAAGGCTGCTGGGTTGAGTTTATTGCCGCAAACATTTACGATAAGGAGACCGTTTATGATTTCCCGAATCGTCGAATTATGCGAAAGGTAGAAGATATTCTTCGCCTTATTTTCTCCACCATGGATGCCATTATCGACGAACCACTCGAGGAGGACGATGATGTTTGAGAAACTTAAATCTAGACTTCAATTTCAAGCGTATGTCTCTGGATATTCAAAAGGGTACTATCACGCGTGTAAAAAGCTAAAGGTTAATGATGGACGGTTTGCAATTCTAAAACACGAAGACATCGTCCTTGGGTCTCAATTCTACAAGAGACCCAGATTCCGATTTCGTCTATTCCCTTGGTGTAGCGGATTTGAATTCGGAATGACTGACGCATATAGTTTTTATAATGCTGGCGATGATCCGCATAATAGCGAGGAATCTCTCGAAGATGTTCTTGGAAAGGTGCGGAAAGAATTTGAGAAAGATAAAGAACGATATGATGGTTGGAAAGGCAAAGTACTGCCATTCTCGCAAACAAAACAACTCCCATAGTAGGAATGATGTAAATGAAATGTAGTGGGTTCAAATCCCACCTTTTACATCGTTCTTTATCTTTTTCATTTTTCACAACCACAAGGAGGAAATCAAAATGGCAGTAAACGAAATCTTGCAGAGTGGGACGAAAGTACTTGTCAAGCATAGTCCCAAAATTCTCACGGCGCTTGGCATCAGCGGAATGTTTGGAACCATTATCTGGGCAATCAAACAGAAGGACGATGCTGACCTTCGTATCAAGAATGCTAAGGCGGAGAAAGCAGCCGATCGATCGGAAGACGGAAGCGTGACGAACATTGATGATATTACACTCACGCCCATCGAAACCGTAAAGGCTGTAATCCCTGCGTATTGGGGTGTCGGACTTTCCTTTGCTCTTTCAGCAGCAGCAATTATCGGGTCTGATTATATTTCGGATAAGCGTCAGGTGGCTCTGTCTGCGGCTTACACAATTGCTGATATGAGTCTCAAGGAATTCCAGAAAAAGACCGAGGAAGTTGTTGGTGAAAAGAAGATGAGCTTCATCAACCAGAAGGTTGCTCAGGATCAGGTCGATAAGAATCCGCCAGATAAGAAAGCCGTAGAATATGTCGGGATCAATACTCAGTACAGCATCTTCTTAGCACCTTATACTAATGTACCATTTGTCGCGAAGATTGATGACGTTAAGGCGGTATTTAATCGCATCAACAGTCGTCTGAATTATGGCGATCAGGTAAGTCTGAACGAGATTCTTGCCGATCTAAACGAGATTGCTGTCGATACTGGCAATGGTAGAGGTGTTACTGAAAACAGAGACATCGGCGATATGTTCTATTGGGATATTAACGAGAGTGGTCTCATTAACGTTGATAATCTTGTTGATGCAGCGCTTGTACCGGATACGGAGATTCCATGTTTAAAGATTAACCTTCACGCCGATCCGATATTTCACAGTTACCGGTAAGCTGTGATTCGCAAATTCTACAACCGCTATAGTAGGAATGATGTAAATGAAGTGTTATGGGAACACGATTGCTGAAACGCAATAGATTGCAGGTTTGAATCCTGTCATTTACATCGTTCTTTAAATTTTTTACAACCATAAGGAGGTATTCAAAATGGCAGAACATAAGATCGACCCGTATGCCAACTCACAAGTAAGCAAGGATGCTCAGGCAGAAGCTGAGAAACACCGAGAGATTCCTCGTCCTATTCTCTCGGATGCAGCCAAACCCAAGAATGCAGGACTCTGGGGAAAAATCAAGTCAACGTTTCTCCAGGGAAGAAATCCCACGGATGTAGCTGCTTTCGTCATCACTGGTGTGTTGCTCCCTGCGGTAATCGATGGTGTTGCGAACGCATCAAAGGCCGCTATCGACATGGCGCTGTATGGCGATACGAAGATTAACACCGGACAGAACAAGCTTGGTGTTGGAGTGTCTCGTACAAACTATAGCGCTCTCACTCGTCAGCCTCAGAATCAGCCACTCGGACAGAACGTTACATATGGACGGACAAGTTATCTGACAGGATTCCAGAACATTCCGATGGTATATGCCGATGCTGAAAGTGTTAAGAATTATATTGTCGAATATATTTGTGAATATGGTCGCTGCTCCATCAATGAGTATTACGATGCTTGTGGCGAGTATGCGAAAGGCATCGACAGGCGAAACAATTCAATCTTACAGAAGTGGGGTTGGAACGAAGACAATCTCAAGAACTTTGAGATTACGGTTAAAAGAGCTCCGATGAGTGGTCTTTGGATCATTGACTTGCCGGAGCCGGTTGCTATTTAAATCAAAATGGAGGTTAAATAATATGGATAAGTTCAAAACCTATGAGTTTTCGTGGGAGATTGATGACCGGCCAGATGGAACTCAGTTTTGCGCAAAGACCGAAGACGAGGCTATTACGTTGTTCGAGGACTTTTGCGCAGATGAACGAATCGATCCGACGGAAGTAAACATCGACATCGTGTATGACGAAGATGACGCAAAGGAATACGGCGACGATTATATTTCATACGAGGAGTATGTAAACGGCGAATAAAACTCGCAAAAAGTCTGATTTCAGACACGATACCACACGCCCCTCTCTATGAGAGTGACGACTCGCAAAATAAACAGCCGCCTTAATGGAATGGATGACTTCCTGAATTGACAGGGACGTAAATGGTATGGTAAGAGTAACACGCCCGCTGGTCAATCTGGCGGGAGACGCGGTTTTGAAGACCGCTCGGTCATCCTTTCCTTTTTTCTTTTTGTAGGAAACACTCACGGACTAAAAGGAGGAAGTTATTATGAGTACATTTGGTAATATCGTAAGCTTTGTAAAGGAGCACAAGGTTGCTACGGCTATCTGCGGAGTTCTCGCAGGCGGTCTCGCTTATCTCATCAAGGATTCTCAGCCGATCGAAATCACTGGTGAGATTCGTAATCTTGGATGGGAAACTAATGTCACAGTGTCAGAACTGAAGATGGTTAAGGAATCGGGATGGACTGCTCCGTCTGGCGCGAGAGTTATCAGCACTGAATGGACGTTTAAGGAGATGGAGAAGGTTCCTACTGGCAAGGACGAGCATGGTTTTACCGCCTACGCAGAGAAGCCTGTCTATGCAACCAAGTATTATTACGAGATTAAGAAATGGGTTCCTATGCGAAATTTGAAGCGTTCAAATACCTATGGTCCAAATCAGGAAATCTCGATGCCTGCTTTTGTCGATGTGGGACTTAAAGAAAACGAAAAAATTACTCGTCGAGAGTGCAGATGTTATGTTACAGTTATGAACGATGCGACAGGAGAGCTTCGTCAATTTAACATTGATCGTGGAACATGGTGTTCTTTGTATGCTGGTGCGTTGGTTCGCATTACATACTCGAAGTTCAGCCGTAATACCGCGAAGACAATCAATCTCATTTATTGATATTTAAAGGAGGAATATTAATATGATGGAGAATTTTGTTAAGTATACAGAGAAGCGTAACGATGATCATGATGTCCGTCTGAACGCTGCCATTAGAAACATTCTCGGTAATCTTGCAACGGTGCTTGAACTCACTGATGGTGATGAAACAGACGTGGCGTTTCTTCGTGATATTTTGCCGATGATCGATAAGCAAGAATGCATTCCTGAAGAGGTTCGTCGAGGCATTCAGGATTGTATTTCGAGAATTGTTGAGGAAAGTATCTACGGAAAAGACACTGTAAGACGGCGCTATCCTTATGGTAGCTATGATAAACCGTACGCTTCTTATCAGACTATTAAAAGATGTCCGAAGGAGGAATTCTAATGGCACAAGCGGCGAAGTGTGACCGATGCGGACAATTCTTCGACCTCTATGAGGTAAATCGACAAGGATCCAATGTAAAGGTTAAGGGACTTAACACCATTACCCAAGGATCATGGAACCTTACCGATGGATATTTCGGAAAGAAAACATATGAGCTTTGCACAGATTGCTGCAAAGAGTTTAATGAATAGCTCGAGGAGGCAAACGAATGAGTTTTAAGACTTATCAGGATTATAACGATGACAATGTGAACAGGACTATCGAGCTTCTTAGCGAGAGAGCCGATAGAAATCGAACCGAATCTGAGGAGGTAAATAATATGGATATGATTCTTAAGGATGCGCTGAATGTACGTGTAAATGGCGTTATGTGGGAGCCCATTCCTACAAAGCGCTGGTTCAACTGGAAAGAGCTGAAGAGTTATTCTGATGCCGAGTTCAAAGCAATGCTCGAGCCCCTTACAGAAGGGCTTGATTACGAAGTTCTGAAGATTGGAGCGTAAGATATGAAATTTGATAAACTTCCAGAAATTAGTATTACTGATATTATTGCACGAATTCTCGCATATGTCATTCTCTTCGGCGTTCCTTTTGGTATTGGTTTACTTGTGGGACATTTCTGTTGGTAAGTTTTATATTTTCAAAGGAGGAAATTGTTATGATGTATGTAGAAAAGCATAATATTATCGACCTGGTTCCGGACACTGCGAAAGGACTTAAACTCGGTCTTTTCGAAGATTTCGGTTTTGCAGTGGGCGATTATCTTGGGTATAGAGGTTTCACGCCAGAGAGTTCAATTGATGATATTCGGCGCGGTCTCGAGGACGAATTTCTCATCGCTGCGTCGATTACCAACAACACAACACTCAATGACGTTAAAGACTGGCTTAAACTCAACGAAGGGTATTCCGTGGTAGTCATTGATTTTCATATTTTGGAAAGGACACCCGAAAAAGATGAACTGCTCGATCTCATTGAGAATACGTTGAACGAGCATTTGCACGATCTTCATTCATATAGTGAGCGTTTTGCTTTCTGTAAAATGAATAACATTGATTAAAGGAGGATTATGTTATGAATAACACAAGAAAAAGTCTTATTCTGTTTGGTCTTGGTGCTGCTGTAGGATATGTTGCAAATCTCGGCGTCGAGAGAAAGGATCAAATCAAAGCAACAGTTAAGGGCGTTTGTGACAGAGTTGCAGAGTCTCTTGATATTTGCACGACGAAGTTCAAAGGAGAAGGCGCTGTCGAGAACGTCGATGAGGATGTTAAACTTGACTATGACTTCAACCTCGTTCCGATGACGTTTGAGACTCAGGCATCGGCGTATACCTCAATGTGCGATATCGTGCAGGCGATTAAGGATGAGGGCTATGTTACATTCGCTGAGTTCATGCTTGAGCGATCTGTCACCGAGCATCTGCCATATCCGGAAAGCAATGATATTCCACAGGAATGGAGAGAGTTCGGATGGACAGATGCCGAGCTTTTCGTTCCGTACAAGACAGCATCTGGAGAATGGAAGATTACAGACGTTCTTCCGCATCGACTGTATAAAGTTGAAAAGGAGACACAACAGAATAATGATTGATATTAACAAAGAACTCATCAAGGCATCTTGCGATTATTTTGGAGAAATTGATACGGCAACAAACGCAACAGAAGAATGCAGCGAACTGATTCAATGTATCTCGAAACAGATTCGAGGGACGGAGAATGGGTCTCATATGGAAGAAGAGATTGGGGATGTGCTAATAGCAGTCTCCAATCTCATTTATATTTACGGTTTGTCTGACAAAGCGATTCAAACGTGGGTAAACATAAAACAGAACAGACAGATGAACCGTATACAACAAAGAGGAGTAACAAAATGAAAAAACAGTCAACATTCTTTATATTCATTGTGCTGTGTATCATTGCTGCCGGACTACTAGGACGAATGGATACACAAAACGATTATAAAAAAGAATGCATGAGCTGCCACAAGGAAATAAACATTAACGAAGACGACTACGTTATGTCAGGGCATGATTGTTACTGGCATACGGATTGTTATCTCAAAGACGTACGTAATGGTAAATAAAAGGAGGATTTGCGTATGTACAAGAAGTATGAATTTAATATTCAGAAATTTAAGAAGGGGCAGGTTTGGTTCTGTGGCGAAGAACAGGCAGTGACGGACGCCCTTCGTGCTGCGAATCACAAGGCGCTCAATGGTTCTAGGCCCTATTTTATTGTTCGTGTAAACGGAAGCATGATTTCTTGTGTTCCCCTTACGACGAATATTACGTCCTCTGATACGAGAAACACTGATATTTGCTTCTACAATCCGCTTAGCGATGTAGAATCAAAAATGGTAATCTCTCAGATCACGACCAAGGGCGCTAATGAATTCACGAAGTATTTATATTCTTTCACAGAAAATGACACAGAAACAATTATCGGTCTCATTCAGAGATCGTTGTTCGTTGACGATACTACTGTGTATGTCAAGCCTAAAGAATCGGTTGTAGAAAGCGAACCAGTAGTAACCACAGTAACAGAATCGGAGAAACCGATGGTTGATGCAAAGAAATGCATTATGGATTTGGAAACTCGTCTTCGTAGAGGGGTCAAGAGAGGCGATCCATTATTCAGAACTACTCAGGAGGCGGCTCTTTGGCTTGACAAATGGGGTAGCGAAAAGTCTTATGCCGTTGCTAATTATTTTGGAATTTCGACAAGCCAGGTATATAACTGGAAGTATCGTGCAAAGCAGAAAGTAAAAGGAGTAGAATAAATGAAAGTTAAATTCAAGTTCGAAGGACCTGTAAAGAACTCATTCGAACCGACAATAATGTTCGACGACAAAGACAGCTATGATGTTATATATGAATCGGTCATCAATTACATCAGAAACTGTACAAGAGAGGGCTACATATACACTAATGGTATCATTCTTGATGGCGAAATGGAAGGACGTAATCTTATCGATCTCATTGATATTCGTCCAGCTCTAGAAAATGAGTCGGATAATGTAAACCATCCGTCTCATTACAACTCTGGAAAATTCGAAGTCATTGATATTATTGACGAATTCGGAAAGGAATACAACGGCGCCAATGGATTTCGCTTTGGGAATATTGTAAAATATGTTCTTAGAGCCAAGCATAAGAATGGCGTTGAGGATCTGAAAAAAGCTCGATGGTATCTTGATAGACTTATTATGCATTGGGAGGATTGATATTTATGGACGATTACACGAACGCTGTCGCTTCTGCCGGCATCACGAATGCATATGGTGAACTCATGAAGCAGATGAATGAAGAATTCGTCAAGGAGCTTGAGCAAACAAAAACTCGAATGAAGGAGCATCGATCTGCGGACGATATTGCGAATGCCTTTCATAACATTTTTGTTTCCTATCTTCTTAAAAGCGCTTATATTCAGTCGCAAGTAAGAAAGTAAGTCTCGCAAACGAAACAGCCCTCCTAATAGGCATGAAAGCCAAAAATTTATATTTGGAGGTATACATATGGTTATTAAGATTATGGATGTGAAGGATGCAACTTCTTGGAAGTGCGTATGCAGCCACGTAAAAGAGGCAATGAAACTTGCAGAGGGACTTCCTAAGATTCTCGAAGATGGCGAGGATTTTAACGAAGATCTTCTCGCGGAGGTCGATAGTCTCGAACTGGCGCTTAATGGCGTGATCAAGGAGGCATTATATCCAGCGTACATCCCGACCAATGCGCTCTAAGTAAAATGGAGGTTAAAATGACTTAGAAGGAATTGGGCTCTTAAACAGGGCCCTTTTCTTTTTACCAATTAAAAAGGAGTGATATTTATGGAACCGGTTTATGACGGACAAGATCCTTGTAAAACATGTGTGTTCAAATACAACGAATTACTTGGAGCACAGCAACCTTGTGGATGTTGTCTAAATGGGTCCGAATATATCTCAGAGGACGAGACGATCATTGAATGCGGATGGATGGACGACCCGCAAATTGTCGATGAGGTCATGACAATTATAGACGAGGTTCATCTTAGACTTGATGCGCTCGACATGCTCATGCCTGGATGCCGAGTGAAGGAAATGACTCGTGATGCGTATAACTTCTTAACGGTTCAGAAGAAGACGGTTATCGATACGTATATAAAAGGCGATCCTGTTATATATGGAACTCCGTGTTATGAAAGGCTTGGTGAAACCGAAACATGTTTAGATCCACCGTATGAGGGATATTGTCAAGAGCATACATGCCCATTCTAAAAAGGAGGCGGATTGTCATGTCTGATATTTATGGAGCTATTATCGTAAGGAACGGAAAGCTTATCGACCCGGAAACCGATGCGACGCTTATGCACCATCCGGATTATATTTATGATGAAAACGGAGCACCAATCGAGGTCGATGACTTTCACGGATGGATTGGTGACGGAGATGTGTATGGATCGTGGATTGGTTTTTATAGAACGCAAATGTGGCTCATTCATAACTGCAACCTCGTTCGTCGGGTTGATATTCATGATGGTATAGTCACCGAAGACAAACCATTTGTAGTTATGGATAGCTTGCCAGGCATGGACTTTTTATATTTATCGTCAAACGATCCTTCTCGATATAGATACTACTTACGAACGGCCGTTGGAAAATTAAGAGAACAGGAATATCAGTGCTACTTCGGTTTGGGTCTTACAAACGACGAGAATCAATGGGAAAAGAACAAACAAAATAAGATGTTTTGGTTCTCGCATTACGAGATTCGTCAGTTTGATGCATTATTCGAATCGCAAACGAGACAGGGCTCTTAATAGGCAGAGATGCCTGAAAAATTTTATATTTTGGAGGTACATAATATGAATGAAAAGCTGAAGAAAGTAAGAGACAAGGTCGAGGATACCATTGTCAAGACTTACAACTGGACGCAGAAGCATCCGGTATTGACGGCTATCGGAACTACGGTTCTTGGTAGTGTTGCTACTGGAGCAATCGCGTATAAGGTTGGCGAGAGTCGAGGCGAGACAAATGGTATGGAGATCCATGCTCGTGCACTTGGCGAGAAGATTCAGAAGCAGTCTCCGGGAACGATAAAGTTTTTCGTGGAGAACAATGAATGGGGGCCGTATGCCGGACCGACAGAACCCCATGACTTAGTAACTGAATCTGGTCAAAGATTGGACGCAATTACCGGTGCTATGATGATGAATCTCGATAACGGGAACGGCGCTTATGTGTTTAACAATGGCGACGAACTCGATGTTGCGATCATTGAAGAGCCTGACATTGCGGTATCCATGATGGCAGATGTCGAAGAGATGTTCGCTAAGGATTAAGGGTTTGTCGAGGGTGGTTTTACAACTGCCCTCATTTTTTATTTTCTGAATGGAGCAATGAATATGGAACGAAATTGTAGCAATTGTTATCATGCCGGACCTGGTGATGTATTTGAGTGTTTCGACTGTTGGGATTATTCGAACTGGATTGATATTTGCGCTTATAGTAAAGAAAAGAAAGGGGTATGCGAGGATGAAATGGAGAGACAAGCTGAACAAGATGGCGATGATTGACATCTTGTATATGCTTAGCGATAACGCGACTAATGGAACAACCTGTATGCGGGACATCATTACTGGTATATATGCGAACGAATGCGAGGGTGATTGTCATAAATGTCTCGAAAGACTTCTTAATGAGGAGGTTGAAAGGAAGGATTAAAAATGACGATTCTTAGGACGGAAGATTCGTTAAAAGTTATTCGTAAATTGTCTGACTGGCTCGAATACATAGATGCTCCTTATATGTATAAGAACATTGGTGGTGTTCTCGAATGGTATGTTTTATGCGATAATTTATGCTTTATAAAGATTCCACCTTTTATACTTGAGGCGTTTCATATCGGCGTTAGCAACGGTATCGGCATGGAGCCGGGACTTGCAAGACGAGAGCGAATATTCTAAAAGGAGGTACTCCAATTGATATTTGCCAAAACGGATGATAGTCTTCTCGCTTTTCGAGAATTTACATCGCTACTCGATACATATGAGATAGGCTATATATACGAATTTGGTGACAACGGAATGATCGAGTGGTATATTGAGGGTGATGATTTATATTTCGATACTGATTATCTTCCCTCATGGTGTTATGGGTGGTATTTGTTTGAAGACACGGATTTTCACATGGACTAAAAGGAGGAAATTTGTATGTTTGATGAACTCATCGATTCTGTATGCCAGAAGGTTGCTAAGAAATCATCTAAGGCTGTTAAGAAGGAAGTAAAAAAGAAGGTTGATAATGCAACGACTGGCGAAAATGGACAAAAGCTTTTAATTGGCGCTTGCATTCTCTCGTGCGCGGCAATTATATTTAGTCTTGTCTCAAGAAATTCTAAGCCAGTTGTGATCAATGTATACAATAATGGAGGTGGTGTATAATGGATAAGCTTATTTTTAACACGAAAGAACTTGCTGAGATCGTAAACGTTAGCCCTGGAGCTATTCGACACTGGGTTACTCAAGGAATGCCGCAATGTGGAAACAGTAAAGTGTTCAAATTCTATCTTGGAGACGTTTATATTTGGTTACTCGTTCAGCATAAGAATTCTAATTCTGACAAATGGGGGCCAAGATATCGTAGAGTCTCTTTCTATGCGAACAAATTCTATTGCGGTACGCCAGACGTAATCGAATTTCACAAATATGTTTTTAAGAAGCGTAACGAACTTGGGCTTAACGGGCCAAAGTCGTATAGAAAGAAGGCGAAAAAGGAATGAGACTCTATAACATTCGTGATGTTTCTTGTATTCTTGACATTAGCCCATATACTGTTGGGATGTGGATTAGGAAATACGATGATTTTCCAGCAAGTAACACTGGTCCATATAAGGCATTTGTTATGGATGTTGTAGAGCTTCGAGACTGGATGCAAAAGCAAAAGAAACAATCGATTTGGCGTAAATATTGGTTACGTTTAGACCAGTTCATTCGACGAGATTCTCACCATGAGGATTTTATATTTGGTGATTTATTAAATGTGAAGGAGAAATAATTATGACTGGAACAATTAAAACTACAACAAGACAACTTTGCGTAAGAGTCGAAACAAGACTCCGTAATATGGGCGTGACTTTCGATTATATACAAAACCACAATAATTCATGGGAGCGACTATATGTCATCCATGATATTGGCATGACTAATAAAAACGCCTGGACGCATATGAGAGCCATGTTTGGAACTGACGTTGAATTTTCAGAGGAGGAAGAGTAATGGTCTTTGAGAATAATCTTGTAAAATCCGCCTTTATCGATGATATTTCTGGGCTATACCAGCATCTTACGCAATTAAAGGAATTCATCGAGGAGCGAGGATACACTCTAAGCGATGATGAGATGAAATTCTGCAATGATGCCGAATCTCTCATTGATGACATTGAGATTCTAATCGACGATCTTACTACGCAGGAGGTTTAAAATGCTTATTCGGTATCAATGTGATAATTTCGGTTCATATAGAATCAGCGAGGTTGACGATGTGCTTGTTTTGTACAATGAGTTCGGAACAGTTACTGGTGTAGGTTTGTGTAAATGCGGAACTATTATTGCGCATTGCTACGATTCTCAAGTATACCAGTATATGGAAGAAACCACTGAGGCTCTTTTCGATCACGGAAAGATTGACTTTAAAGACCATCTTTTCTATACGGTTTATGATTATGGAGAGGAAGACGATGATGAAGAATGACGATATTCAGAAAGAGGTTAACGAAAATTGGGCAAGAATCGCCGCAAAGTTCAACGCAATGCAAGCTTTAGAATGCGAAGAACTTCATAAAAAGATTGATATTTTGCGCAAAGAAATCGGAGATAGAGAGCTCGACTATTGCGTACCAGTACCATCATATTGCAGCCCATTGCCGCCGTCTTGCTGTGATATTGGCGGACCGCTCGCGTCTTTAAACGATTTGTATGTATATCCGCCTGGCGTTGTCAATGCGTTAACTAATCCACCGGAACCAGGAACACCGATTTGTAAGGAGAAGAAAGAATGAAAACCATGCGATGTGAGCTTGTACATGTGTACACAACTGATAAAATGTACTATCATCCTGAATGCTATATTAAACACTTAAAGGAGGAAGAAAACAATGGCTGAGAAGGTAAACCACCCAAATCACTATCAGGGAAAGATAGAAGTTATCGACTATATCGAGGAATACTCTAAAAACTATCCCGAAGCGATGATATTTAACTTTGGGAACGTAATTAAATACGTGTCTCGAGCGCCTCGTAAAAATGGAAAGGAGGACCTTGAGAAAGCACGCTGGTACCTTGATCGAATGATTGAGAAATGGGACGAGTGTCATAGCAAAAATATTTCGATGGTCGATTTCGTAACAAATGAAAACGAAGAGGCCGTTAGTGAATGGATCGGAGTGGCGGCAGACGAGATTAATGCTGATCGTAAAGCGCTGGCAGAGGAATCTAAGAAAGCTGTAACAGGACTTTTTGTTCAGCACGGTTAAAGGAGGAAGATGTATGGAAGACTTCAAGACATTGTACGAACAGGCAATTGAGGCAACGTTTTCGGGAAAACTTCATAGAATGCTCTATGACAATGAGCTTACCGAAAAGCCTCTCTCCAAGGAGAATAGAGAGGCTTTTCGCAATTTGTTCCAACGATATAAGGATCTTCGCAAATTAGGTGATACTGAATTTGTAGATGACGGACTGCGAGATCGTATGGATGCCAGCAAAAAAGATAGTGAGATGACGATCGAACAGATTAACGCTGAACATCAAATGGACATCATTGCTAAAGCGATAGCTATAATGGCCAAACAAGATTATGAAAATATGGCACCCCCTAACCTTAATAAATGCGTGGCTTCTAACGACAGTGAGAAAGGTGACGAAGGCCAGAAGGCATTTACAAGAATCATGGATGTAATTCACGACACGAACGCGAATTTGCCTTATATATGTACAAGATGTTGTTCTGAACTTTTGGAATCCACAGAATACTGTCCGCATTGCGGCAGATTTAATATTAATTTCAAGGAGGAGAAAGAATGAAAGACTTCAAGGAACTGTATGAACAGGCTATTGAGGAGACATTTTCTGGAGAGCTTCATAAAATACTCTATGAAAACGAGCTTACAAGCGAAAGTCTAACTACCGATCATGTTGAGGCGCTTCGGAATCTGTTTCATCGATATACTAATCTTCGTAATCTCGGCGATGCTGTATTCCACGAGTTTGAGACCGGTGTCAAGTCTGAAGCAATCACACACATTATTGAACATGTAGACGAACCAGACATGTTCGAGTGCTGTGCTTGCGGCGCAGATTTAAAGGAATTTACAAGATATTGCCCTAACTGTGGCAGGCGTAATGTTGAATGCAAGGAGGAAAACTAAAATGGCTAAAGCACATATGATTATTGACCCGCATACAGAGATCCTTACCCCGATCAAGGGTAACGAGTATACCCTCATTGAAGAAGCGGCAAGAACTTGTTACAAAAGTGAGAGTGCAAATCCCGATGGCGATCCTGAGGTTTCTAAGCGTTTTGTCAAGGGGCTTATCAAGAGAGGCCATGATGCAATGCTTGAACACTCCATTCTGTCAGTTCGTTTTGTAACGGACCGAGGCGTGTCTCATGAAATCGTGAGGCATAGACACTTCTCGTTTGCACAAGAGAGTACCAGATACGTGGATTATAACGATGGCGGTAAGGCAGGTGGACTCGTGTTTATCAGACCGTTTTGGTATAATGATGCTACATTCAATGACCAGAAGGTATTCGATGAATACTTGACCAGTGCATCGAGCGCCTATTATTACTTGAGAGACAGCGGACACACTCCACAAGAGTGTAGGGCAGTACTTCCGAACTGCGTGAAAACAGAAATCGTCGTTACCGGAAATTACAGAGAGTGGCGGCACTTCTTCAAGCTTAGGGCAGCGAATACTACGGGACCGGCGCATCCAGATATGAATAGAGTAGCATGCCCACTCCTCGTTATGATGCATGAACTCGTACCTGTTGTTTTTGATGATATTTGGGAAATGATGCGTGAAGACAAGCAGGCGCAGAAATATATGGATATTCCTAACTGTTTTTATAATTGGAGGTAAAACATGATTATTAAATCTGAATGGGAGTACCGTTACATTCTCAAAACTCTTGACGGACAGCTTGACTTTATGAAAGAACTTCGATGCGATCATATGGAGGGGCTTGCTAAGGCCCTTCCCGAGCTTCGTAACAACGCGATGTATATGCGAGTTGAGAAACTTCGTAACAGAATCATTATGGGGTTTAAGGAGAACGGCTGTAAGTATCCATTTTCTGTAGAGACTTGAGTTTTATATTTTGGAGGTAATTGTTATGGAATATATGTTTATTGAAACACTGAACAACCATATTGCAACTGACCGTATTGAAGAGCTTTGCGGTCATTACAATATGGATCACAACGAGGCAGGATACACGGACTTCGCAACACTTGTTACGAGAGTGCCAGCGGATTTTCCTGTAGACGAAATTGAACACGAAAATTGGTTCTTTGGATATGATGTGCGAGAAGACTATACGGAGGGGATGTTCTGATGAAAACAGCCGAAGAAGTATTAGCGGGTGTTGCTGAAGAGGCACTCCATCACGAGCTACAAATGATATTCCGGCTAGGTCTATTACAGCTAAGTCCAAGTGACGAGAATCTTAAAAAAATGAACGAAGAAATCGCCGCGTATAATGGAATAAGAGAAGAAATTGAGCATGGCGGAAAACTCGTTTATGTTGAGAAACCCGCATGGACGATATTCGATTATAATCATTTCAAATTCAATAAGGACAAAGATTTCGGTCCTGGTCACGACAACTTTGACGCAACTAAATTCTTAGAGGAATATGGCTTCGAAGATCATTGGTTTTATCTTGGGTGGATCAAAGGTTATGAAACTCCCATGAAAATTAAGATGCACATCGATCCAAGTAGTTCTATTGAAGTTGTGTCGATCACTCCATATAAACTAGATCCAGAGCATTATGACCATGTCAATAACACGATCTACTGTTGGGACTGGCCTGAGAAGTTCTTGGCGTTTATGCCGTTGCCATATTTGCCGGAACACTGATATTTTTCTCGCAAATGAAACCACTGTCTTAATAGAAAGGATGGTGGTCTAAATGACTGAAACGACTAAGACTAATGACAAAAAGAAGGTCCTGTGGTTTTGGGACCCTACACTGATGCTGTATGTAAATATCAGAGATGGCTATAAAGAACGTCTCGAGAAGGCTCAAAGTAGTATTTTTCGAAATCTGTTTAAGAAATACTATGACGAGAAGATCGAAGACCTTCAGCGATCTATCATCTGTTACAGTGCGGTGATAGACTTTAGGGTTCAGCAAATCGAAGAGGAAAAGGATGTCATTGTATTGCGGTCAGACGGAATGAAGACAATCTGACATTTTAAGTTAGGGATGCTTTTACAGTGTCCCTTCTTTTTTATATTTTAAGGAGGCTGGAAAATGAGTAGTATTGCAATTCCGGGAGAATACAACTGGTACGAAAACATGGACGCTCGTGAGAAAGCTAGACTTAATAGTTTAGACCCAGACATGAGGTATATAGTTTATCATATTATTGATGATGTTGTTTCCGCAACCGTACGCTTTGAACGATCAAAAATGGACGTGACGAATATCTGGAATCATATTTATGCATTGGAAAACCGAGTTAAGGAGCTCGAAAAGGAGGCGGATAAGACATATGCGAACGATCGCTAAACGAGTAAGGGACCGTGACGAATCTATCATATACGAAGCGTTAAAGGAATGTGCTCCTGTGTATGTTGCACAAGGAGAGTGTATGACTTTGTACGCCATGGAACTATGTGGCTTGAATCGTGATGATATTATTAAGGTTCATGATGAATTCCGTCGAGTGCTGGCACGGCGTGATATTCTTGGTAAGGAATGCCGGTGTATGGATCTCATAGATTCAATGCAAAAAGATTATGGTATTGACATCGAGGGACTTAAGGTCAATTTTCCTGATTATGACAGATTTTTAAAGGAGTGGCGGAAATGATCATCTTAAAATACGGAAATGCTAAGAAGTTAGAATAAGCCAAGAGATGGAAATGCAAATGCTCCAAGTGCGGCTGCAAAGTCGTACTAGACAAAGAGGACATACAAAATTATAAAAACGATATCGATTCTGATAACCACCACGTCACTAAATTTTATTGGACTTGTCCGTATTGTGAAGAGGAATTGTATCATGAAGAATATGATGATCCGCTAGTTAGAATCACAGAGCCGATATTAGATAAAATAGAAGACTTCGCATTATATCATGAAGAGCTGAGTGTTGTGATAGTAATCGTACTGGTTCTTGTATTATTCTTTTTATTACTTTGGTGCGTATTAGACCTGGCGTATAAGTATTCTGACAACAAGTACAACTATCGAATTAAATACACGGATGATGACGGATACCATCATACTGATTGGACTTATGTAATCGAGGAAAGGGGTCAATATATTATTTATATTGACGAAGACGGCGATAAGAAAAAGCAAGATCTTGATACTGCTATCGTAACCGATTTAAAGGAGGAAGAATAATGGAAGATACAGGATACACGATCGTTGATTGGCTGTCAGCTGGTTTGGCAGTTTGCACTATAGTGATAAGCTTCATGACATATTTATATTTTAAGTCCAAACTTAAAATTAAGGATCTCGTCGATCAACTCTCTATACATGATAGCGCGTTTCACAAACAGACAGAAAAATACAATAGCCTCAAAAAAGACTATGAGAAATTAAAGGAAGGACATACGATCCATGAGCTACACGTGATAGGTGCAAAACCTATTGGTGTATCAGCGGAACTTGCATTATCCGACTTTATGCGACACCGTATCGCTGAGGAGGAAATCATGGCTGATACAAAGATCCAGTTAGCCCATCAGCTTGGTATTTACTGTATGCAGAATAATTATATTCATTTCGAAGAATTCTATGATCCTATGCACAATGCCACGAGGCTATCCGCCTACCTTAGTGTAGCATCGAATAACGACGAAATAGTAAAGGTGCTTAAGCCTGACCCAATACTCGCTATCGATATGGATAAGGTACGAGAACTGAGTTCCGAATTCAATTGCTATAGGAGGGAGAATAAAAGTAATGCTTGAAATTATGTTTAAATACAAAAGCGATACTACTTCAGATTACCGGACACAATATACATTAAAAGATATAGAAAACGATGATGAGATGCGAGATTTTCAAATTGCATTTAAAAACTTTTTAGCAGAATATCGTGCAACCGGTGATTACGTAACAGCCGAAGAAATTGCCGATCGTTTATACGTGACACGAAGCGCCGTATACAAGTGGACAGAAAATGGTATGCCAACCCATAAACTGCCGAAATGGGGAGGTGCAAATCGATATTTATGGGACGAAATTATACCCTGGCTTGAAATCAATCGTCCATGGTATGTTTCTATATTGGAGGGAGAATAATGAAAGACACAAGGAACGAACGAATTACTCAGCTTTATGAGGATGCACTTGCTGCGATGAAAAAATATGCTAGCTGTGAGGAGTACTTATCAGCTGAACCAGAAGTACGCAAACCGATATCAGTTCGGAATTTGTCTGGATTTGTAGCTAGCTTACATCACCTAATAAACAAATATGAATGTTGTATTGACGATACCGAAAGGGCGAATGTCGGTACCGAATTTTTATATGAGTGCCGTAGTATTGGCCAGTACGATTGTGTTGAGGTGATCGACGAATGAAAGTAACAAAGAATGGAAAGTACTTTGGCATCTTCCCTGTCACTTGTGGTGCCTGTGGATGTGAGTATGAAGTAACGGGGCCCTACGATTTTATATTTACAGACGAAGATGAAGATGCCACTATTTATGCTGATAAGGAATTCGTAGCTACGACTCACTGCGCATATACCAAGTGCCCTGAGTGTTCATATAAACAGCTATTCGCAAACTAGCCAGCTCTCCTTATAGAAAGGAGCTGATATTGTGGGAATGATGAAACGGTTTTATGAAGCGGAAAAGGTTAGCGTTTTGTATTATTCGAGCGGTCATATTCGTAAGGTTATATTCACAAATAATCATGATGGTCTCTATCTAACAGAAAGAGAGACTCGTGATGGTCATGGGAATGTACTTGAACGATATGCAGATGATGTGCGAACAATACAAGGCGTCGAACGCTGCTGTAATGCTATCTGTGAAAATCAAGAAGTAATAAGTATCACCATCGAATGAGGACTTTAAAGAGTCATGTTTTATACATGGCTCTTTAGTCTTTTATATTTTAGATTGGGGGTAATTAGCATGACTATTGAGGAGCGTAGGAAGAAAATGGAGGAGCTTGATGCAGGGTATAAGAAGCTCTTAGAGAAGCGGGCTGCCGATCCAACAAGAAAGCAATCGGTGGTAAAGATAGGCGAAGATGAAATTGAGGTTGACAATTTGATCTCAGATTGCATCCGGGTACTTAATGACGCCGGGTTTAATACTTTGTATTCTTGTTCTGGACACGAACAAGATTTCTTTACTAAAGGATACGTTATGTTCGGAGGGTGTGATTATGGTATACTTCTGGACGTCCTTAATGATATTCCTGAGTTTATCATAGAGAATGATTATCGAATTAGAGATGAGTATCAACGTTATGGCAGCATGCATTTGGTAAATCCTAGTAAGGATCAGATTGATATGGCTAAGCTTATTATGAGTCAATATGGATCATATGAGATATGTCAGAGGCTTGTAATACGTCTATCTTTTTGGGCAGATTCTGAGCGGTGGGTTCCTGAGTATCGTGATCAGAATTTTGAAGAAACTATGAAAGCGTTTAATAAATTAAAGGAGGCTGTTAGTAATGGTAAAGACTGAGACTAAGAAGGAAATACTTTATCAAGACACCGTCATTAGTGAAGAGTGCAGATGTGATCGCTGCGGGAGACATCTGTGGTTTCATACCAAAGATGGGTATACGAAGCCTGGACTCAAAGAGATGATACACTATTACAATATTGTTACCGGTCATCACGACTGGGGCAACGATAGTATTGATAGTGTAGAGACGTATGATGTATGTGTCGGCTGCGCTAAGAAGATGTTCGAGGAGTACATCGAGGACAGCTACAATAGGACGAACTCTTTATATTTTGAATGCAGTCATGAGCATACGTGGGACGAGCATGAAGAGGAGGAAGAAGAATGAGCGCATATATTCCGAAAAAAGGCCGATACGACACAGTATTGTCTATACTGAAAGAGCAAATTGACGAGTATTTCAAGGTTGATTCGGATTTGAACAGTATCACTGAGATTTTTGAGTTACAGTCTACTGGCGGTAAGGACTTACTAGCAGATATGACTAGAGTTCTCATGAATAGAAAATCACAAATTATGAAAGGCATTCACTACAACTGCCAGTTAATCGCTATGGGCGAAGGTGAACCTGTAAAGGAGGAAGAGAAATGAGTAAAGAGAAGTTTGTAAGGTTGGAGGTCTGGGACGTTTCTGCTGGGGAGATCGGTAAAACTAAACCGTACTACTCAATTGTATACGATGACGAGGATGGCGAACATCACACCGGATATTCTTCGTATGATTTGGATGTGATCTCGTCTTACTTAAAAGTATATTTCGGTGTGAACGATCATCTTCACAAAGTCGTTCTTTACCACTGTACCACACCTAAGAAAGCTAAGAAATATCATGAGACCGGAGCCATTTTAAAGCCGGTTAGAGGATTCACAACTCTTCAGGCTGCTATGGCCTGGTGTATTCATACAGGTCGTACAGTTATCTATGAGGTTAAAGGAGGACCAGCATATAAGCTTCCCGACCATCACAACAAATTTGGCGAGGCATGGTGGATCGATGAGGATATTCCGATTGACAGAATCAAGGCTGTAAGATTCGATCTGCCGCTTCATAAGTGTGGAGAAGTAAAGGAGGATAAGGAATGCAAATAACATTCGAGAATAATATACCGGTAAATGTCTGCGATGGTTGTGGAAATAAGATGATCGGACTTGACGCTTTTATATTTCACAGTGTCCAGCTGAATAATTGCGAATATTCATTGACGGAAGATAAGACGCGAATTCAGAAGGATATCGACATGGGTCTGTGCAATAAGTGTTATCAAAGAGTTCTGTCTTTCGTACTTGGATTAAAGGAGGGATACTAATGGGACTGACTGAAGGACATCTCTTAAACGATGAAGGCGGCGCTTGGGAACCTATTGGCGGGTGGTCCGACAAGCCAAATTTATCGCCACATCCGCAACCGGCATGTTGTCAATCTGCATTTCCTAAAGGAATGCGATTCAAAATTAAGTATCCTAGAAAAAAATACATAGCGCTTCTTGACGTTTTCCGCCAAGCTATCGATGACTACAAGGAGGCTGTCGAAACACTTAAGAACCTAGAATCAATAGATCGGGAGTCAACAAAAGTGCCTGAAAACTATGATTCAGTTATGGATCGTTATCGCCAGGCTATCAATAAGACAGAACGGCAGATAAACTTTGTATCGTGGATGCTGGCCGAGATAGTGGGGGTGGTGGACGATGACAGCGAATGAGATTGAGATTGCTACGGCTAATGAAATAATCATAAATCATGGATCTGAAGACTTTCCTGAAACGGATCTTTATATTTGGCAACCATCATCTATGAAATATAAGGTACTTATCATGGGTAGACCAACGATAGAAGTTCCTCCATACGTAATGTCAGAATTGATACATAGACTATTCAAACAAAAGTTAGTGGAGGACTACAGCATACAATACGAGGAACAATCCGATCATCAAGGGCGAAATTTACCAACTAAAAAGGTCGCCTATTTATATTTAAAGGAGGTGGAAAGTAATGAGTGAGGAAAACATGACGCTTGACGATATCATATTGACTATGTTAGGCGTATGGGTTCGTATAAAAGAACTTGATAAAGAGCGTCCGGATTATAAGTATATTCCAGGAGTAGGCTATTATTGTGATCCTTACCATGATAATAGTTTCATCGAATATTGCCAATTGTGGGATGAGTATAAAAGACTATCAAAGCTAGCCGAGAGTATGGACACCAAGCTTCTACTAAGAAAATATTACTACTATTAATCCTATATGATATTTCTCGCAATCTAGACAGGTCTCTTTATAGAACGATATGTTCAAATTTCAAAGGAGGTATTTTGTTATGGATGAGATTAAGGTGAACGAGGAAATGACCAAGCTTACTATAGTGGCACATAACATAGCAAAATTGAAGCGAGACGAGCCGGAAGCATACGATTTTATGATGCGCGAGGTAATTAATGATGCCAAGCGCTCGTTAGAATCGAAACTAGAAGGACGAAATGAGCTTATAGCTATGTTTGGCAAAAATGTTATGGAAACGATGTTCAAAAGGTTATATGATGACCCGTTTGCGTTGATTGAGATCGAGCAAATGGTCCAAGAAATTGATCATATGCAGAAGGATAAGGAGTCTTAAACAGGCTCCTTTCTTTTTTATATTTTTGATTGGAGGTAAAGAGTTATGAAAATTCATACTATCGGACATGCGACTTTAGAGGTTCTTATCAATGAGGAGCCTATCTTGTCGTTTGAGAACTGGGAGAACAATATCACACATCTGAAGAACGTACTTTTGTATCTAAACATGAATAACGTCAACTGCTCTATTAAAGATGTTAAATATCAGCAGGTTATCAGCGATAATGAGCTATTTAGATTCAAGATATTCTGGGATACTGACAACGTACCGGATATAGATAAGGTACTCGATCTGTTTAGAACCGGGGATCTTAGCCATTACATGAGAACTGACTATTTCAAACTAAGAATTGTCGGCGAGATCAAGTATAGCGAATATTCTGACGCGGAGCTTTGCTGTATGCCTATGATTGGTTGGGACGTATAACACGTTTATATTTTTATTGGAGGTGCGTTTTTATGGAACGGTTTGGATTTAAATATAGTTGTAGAAATCTCGAAGAGGTAGAACCGGTGCGTGACGCCTTAAGACAGGCTTGCGATTTATTTAAACGCGGTGACGAAATTGATATCACGAGAGACGGGACTACTCTTCACATTGAGGGACCTTGGGACGAGATGCAGCTACTTTGGGAAGGTTTCGTATATTACGGCGAAAATGAGGAGGAGTCTTAAACGGGCTCCTTTCTCTTTTATATTTTGAATGGAGGTACATTTTATGGGAGTTAAAGGTTACAAGGTTTTCAACCCAGACTGGACATGCCGAGAATTTCAATACGAAGTTGGACAGACTTACACTCACGACGGACCTATTGCTGTTTGCGAAGCGGGATTTCATTTTTGTCAAAAACCGTCAGCATGCTTTAATTACTATCCGTTTGACAGTTCTAATCACGTGGCAGAGATAGAGGCGATCGGTAACGTAATAGTCACGGGTGATAAATCAGTGACAAATAAGATCCATATCATTCGAGAAATACCGTGGCATGAAGTTCTCGATCTCGTCAATGATGGGAAAAATTGTACAGGGTTGGGGAATACCGGAAATAATAACGCTGGAAACTATAATGCTGGAATCCGTAACACAGGAGACTATAATACTGGAAACTATAATACTGGAAACTATAATATTGGAGACTGGAATGCGGGATACTGTAATGCAGGAGACTATAATACTGGAAACTATAATATTGGAAACTGGAATACCGGATGCTATAATACGGCAGACTATTCTATCGGGTTTTTTAACACCGTTGAATCACCCGTTATGGCTTTTAATAAACCATTAGAAATAGATAGACGCGATTTTTTAATGACTAAAGGAATGAAGCTTATTAGCTTTGGATTCCAACATACGGTCTGGATCCCTTCAGAACATAGCTCAACCGGTGTATATCCAAAAGTAAACGATTTCAAAACAGCCTGCCGACAAATGTGGGCTAATTTCACAGATGGCGAACGACAAGCTGTGCGCGAAATACCGAACTTCGATGCGGACGTATTCGAAGAAATCACTGGGATTGACTCTAGAGAATAATGAGGAGGTAAATAGTTATGCCAAACTGGTGTGAGAGAACATTAAAAGTACGAGGAACGCTTGAGAACGTTCGCAAGTTTATGGAAGAAGGGATTGATTGGACTCCTAGTAAACTTGTGGTGGAAGAGGACGACGGCTGTTTAGAGTTTAGTACTTCCGGCACAGGAGAGCGATGGATTAAAAACACTAGCCGTCATTTTATTATATGCGACGAGTATATGGACTTTTGTGAAGGACACACGCTATTCTTACATTTTGAAGCGGCTTGGTATATAAACGCTGAGGAGCTTCAGGCAGTGTGTCAAGAATATAGAGTCGATATGAAAGTAGAGGCATATGAGCGAGGGATGGAATTTGGGCAACTTGTTGAAATCATTAACGGAGAGATCCGACGAAATGAAGATATCAAGTATGCTGATTATGAATGGGACTGCCCGTGCCCTATGTTGGGAGGGTGATAAGCACATGGAAGTATATAAGCGAGACTGCTTCTATTATAATGAAGCACAAGACATGGGGGCACACATTCCGACGTGCTGCTGCGAGATAAATAAACAAGGCCTCGGATGGTGTAAATGCGAGAATTGTAATTGGTACATTTCCAAGACCGAAGCTGCCAAGGTAGTGAGAAATCACATAATCGATAAGCTTTGGGGAGAGGACGGCAATTTATGAAAAAGGAACTTCATGTTTGGTTTGGCATAAATATGCCGCGATGGAGTCGTCTGGACGGAGACGTTATTGAATCTTATTATGGTTTATGCCGAGTATTAAATAACAAAGGCCAATATCGTGAGGGCGACGTCATTATTCACACGCGTAATATTATATTTGCTAATAGCCGTATGATTGATAAATACGGGTTTAGACTCTTTATTCATCCTTCTATTGGTGATATGTTTGAGATCACGTTTGGTAAGTGCGCGAATACCAGTCGGGAGATAGGGCCACATCATGACATACTTAAGCTATTGCTTAGTGGCGAGTTTGACACTGATGAGTGTCAGGTTATTACCGAAGATTTTTAAAGGAGAAAACTTAAATGAAAACCGTAAAGATTAATGACTTTGACTGGGATGGGTTTCGGCGAAGTGAGTTTTGTATTGTATCAGATTCATCTCAGAATTTACTAGCGGTCCTTCAGGCGCTTTCTGCGAAAGGGTACTATTGGGGTATATCAGGGAAGTCTCTAATTGAGGACAGTATTACGACAGATCAGTTACTCGATGACATAAAGCAAGAGTCAATTTATATTCGTGCCGGAGGTGTTCTGGAAAACGGTGTCTTACGTGAATATTCATGTAAGGGTTATGAAGTCGTGATTAATTTTGAGGAGGATAAGAATATGAAAGAGATTAAGAGAGTAAAGGCTAAGGATTTTGATTGGGAGGCATTTCGGCGTAAAGAGTTTCGCATAGTAATAAGGACATACAAGAATGCGTCAAGAACGCTTCGATTTCTTCACGAGAAAGGATATGTATGGGGAAATAGCAAAACATCATTGCTTGAAGATGACCATATTGGAAAAAGATTGTTGGAAGAAACTAGGTGCTACCCTGTATTCATTATTGCTGGTGGTACCGTGCGTAATGGAGTTCTCTGTGACAGTATATCTTCATATATTATTCCTACGGTTGAGCTTGTTTTCGAAGAAGAAACAAAAAACGACAAAATCGTAATTACCAATGACGGTAAGACCACTACGGCTACTTTATATTCTAACGGTAAGAAGGTTGGCATTGGGACTGCTGTTTGTCACGATGACGATGTGTTTGACATTTATGCCGGTGCTAAACTTGCTCTTGAGAGACTTGAGAAAAATAAGAAGGAAACGAAGATGACGAACTGGGAGAAGTTTATTAAAGGTGAAGTCGATATGAGAGTTCCGAAGAAGTATATTGAGAACTTCCTTAACAGGGCGGTGAAGGATAGCTTGACCTTTAAAGGAATGATGTCTGACTGGTATATTAGATGGCTCGAGCAGGACGGAGACAGTATCGTAGTTTCAGTTGACTGTGACATCGAAAATATACCGATTATGGTGGAAGTCATTCACGGTGATTGGGGCAGAACGGTAGATTATATTCCGGGAATGAAGTAAGTCGACTCGCAAAATAAACAATGCCCTTAATGGAGAATGAATAAAAACCATTCTCTTCAATTTTTATATTTTTTATCACAAGGAGGAAACGATAATGAGTTTCAATTTGAAAGACACATTTGACGTCGTAAAGAGAGGCGTCATCGAGCATGCACCTGAGATCCTGGTTGGTCTCGGTTGCGCGTCTGTGATCGCAGGTGTTGTATTCACCAGCAAGGCAACTCTTAAGATTGCTGAGAAGAAGCAGGAACTTAAGGAGGAGCTGGAGGAGACTGTAGATCAGGCAAAGGCTGATATGCAGGAAATCGACGAAGGTCTTGAGAATGAGGTAGAGCTTAAGGACAATACCAAGTATTCAAAGACTGATGCGGCCAAGGACAAGGCAATCGTGTACAAGAGAACTGCTAAGAGTGTACTCAAGACCGGTGCTACTGTTGTGAAGGAGTATGCTCCTGGTGTTGGATTCCTCGTAACAGGTCTTGCACTCATTCTCTGGTCTCATAAGATTCTGAGAGACAGAAATGCAGCCCTTCTCACAGCTTACTCTGCGCTTGATACCGCATTCAAGGTTTACAGAAGCCGAGTAATCGCTGACGGTGGCAAGGAAGCCGACGCAAAGTATCTTTACGGTACTAAGACTGAGGTGACTGAGAAGAAGGTTGTAAATCCGGAGACGGGTCTTGAGGAGACTGTCGTAGAATCCAAGGAGGTCATTGACTATCCTCTTGGAAGCCCGTATGCAAGAATCTTTGACGAGACGAATCCGATTTATGAGAAGTCCGACAGTGGCAATGTATGGAATCGCAATCACTTGAAGAGACTTGAGGAGTTTGCTAATGAGAAGCTCGATCGCGTCGGTTATGTATATCTGAACGATGTATATCAGATGCTCGGGTATGAGGAGACTGAAATCGGTCATCATGTCGGCTGGAGAAAGAACGGTAATGGCGATGGCAAGATTTCTTTTGGTATCGATCTGACTTATACTGATCCTCGTTTCAAGGACTTCATCGACAGAGACCGCATGGAACGTATCATCGTGCTTGACTTCAATGTTGATGGTATTATTGACGATAAGGTTTACAATGTTGACACTCGTAACAACGGTCTTGGGTTCAATCAGATGTGCAAGATTCAGAAGGCTCTCGCAGATGCGGAGGCTGGTAGAGCTGAGCACGATAGCGTTTACGAGCGTATGGACGAAGAGGCTTGGGCGATGCAGAACAAGTAAACAATAAGACGAACCGATTTGGGGTTTTATATTCTATGCGCGCAGAACATAGAGCCTCTTTTTCGGTTTGTCTTTATATTTTAGGTTTTAAAAAGGACACGGACTGAATTAAAAGGAGGAAATGTCATGACCTTTGTAGAAATGAGAAATAAGATTATCGAGCACTTTAACAAAATGGTGTCTGACGGAGCGCCGTTATTTGAAGTACTGGTGGACAAGGATGAGATGTGGGAAACGTATCTTAATTCTTTCACCGATGAGCAGAATCCAATCTTTCGTGTAAGACGAGAATACGACTGTTCTTGCTGCAGACATTTTATCAAGCAAATCGGTAATGTTGTGACAATTAAGGATGGACTGATTGAAACTATTTGGGATATTCCCGAAGCGTATCCTGATCCGGATTATGGCAGAATGGCGTATAACATGGCCGAATATGTGCGGTCGAGAGCTACTACCGACGGTATTGAGAATGTCTTCCTTTCAAGGGAGGCTAAGATCGGAGTGCATCATAACTTTGCACTTTATGATGACGGCGAGAGACACGAGTTTAATCACTTCTATCTCGAACTTCCTGAAAGATATGTGATCAAGGATTCTGTCTCAAGAAACGCCAAGCTCAACGACTATAAGACAGGCATGGAGGTGTTTGAGCGAGCACTTCGAGAAATCGACATGGACGCTATTGATACGGTTATTGATCTTTGTGAGTCTAATAATCTGTATCAAGGCGATACTTACTACAAGATGGTAACGGCGTTTAGAGATTATAAGATTGCCTACACTGTGGCTTTTGAACACTATGAGTCACTTGAGAAATTCGCTTGGGAAAACTCTGTAAAGGCAGGGTTTAATGTATGCAGAATTCGCAATACGGCCATCGGTACTCTTCTCGTTGACCTGTCTAAGGGTATGGATGTTGAGGAAGCTGTGAGACATTATGAAGTTGTTACGGCACCTACGAACTATCGCCGTCCAAAACCCATCTTTACAAAGAAGATGCTGGAAGAGGCCAAGAAGACCATTTCAGATCTTGGCTATTTGGATTCTCTGCCTAGACGATTCGCTAAATTGGATGATATTTCGGTGAATGATGTACTGTTTGCAGACAGAGATTCTGTAGAGCGTATGAAGGATTCTAAGGACGTGTTTGATATTCTCTCTGGCATGACCTCGGTAAAGCCTGTCGGTAAAGCAAAGAACTTCGACAATGTCCCTGAAGTATCTGCTGAGGAGTTCGTCAATGACATTCTTCCCTCTGCTCGCAGTATTGAAGCGTACTTTGAGAATAAGCATGCAAGAAATCTTGTGTCGCTTATCGCTCCGGTAAACGGTGAATCCAAGTCTATGTTTAAGTGGGGGAACAGCTTCTCCTGGGCATACGCTGGCAACCTTGCTGACAGTGACATGAAGGCGAGAGTAAAAGCAGCAGGCGGTAGCGTAACCGGCGACCTTAGATTCTCTATTCAGTGGAATGAGAACGGTCATGATAATTGTGACCTTGATGCTCACTGTGTTGAGGCTAATGGTCGGGAAATTTACTTTAGAACCTACAGGGCGCCTAAAGTCTCACTGAACGGTGGTCAACTTGACGTGGATATTATCAGACCTAATGGTGAGATCGCTGTTGAGAACATCACGTTTGAAGACCGTACTCGTATGAAACCTGGTCATTATATATTCGGCGTTCATCAGTATTCTGGATCCGCACTTAAAGGTTTCAGAGCTGAGATTGAGTACGATGGGCGAATCTTCAAGTACGACTACAACAAGCCGATGAAGACAGACGAGATGATTGTTGTGGCAGATGTATTCCTCTATGCTAATGGAGCATTTACAATCAGGCATATCATTCCCGAAGATGGAGAATCCGCCCGCACTATCTGGAATGTACCCACTAATAAGTTCGTTCCGGTATCGGCTGTTTGTTATTCTCCCAACTACTGGGCTGCTTGCGAAAATCCTTGCGGACATAAGCATCTGATGTTTATGTTGAAAGATTGCATCAGCGATGAGAATCCCAGTGGTATGTATAATGAATACCTCGTGTCGGATCTTTACAACCATCGTAAAGTTATGGAAGCTCTGGGTGGACAAATGAGAGTTGAAAGCACCGATGATCAGCTTTCTGGTCTGGGCTTTGCACTTGATAGACGGGCAGAACTTGTTGTCAAGGTTACAAATGATACCGATACGAAGGTATATAGAATCAAGTTTTAATTAATGGAGGTAATGAAAAGCGATGAGAGAGTATCATAAAATCGAAACTATTTTTAACCGCGACGTTACCGGTACCAAAAAGCTCATTGAAGGCGATTATCGTAACGAGACTGTAGAAATGCTAAGGAATATTCCGTGGATTATCACAGAAAAGATCGATGGTACCAATATTCGTATTCACTGGGATGGTCACAGAGTAGAACTTGCCGGTAGAACCGATCGCGCCCAGATTCCGTCCGACTTGGTTAACTATCTAAACTCGACATTTTGTACATTAGAGGCCGAGGAATTATTCGAACAGAAATTTGGAAGCTGTACTGTTACATTATATGGCGAAGGATACGGCAAAAAGATTCAGAAGAATGGTTCACTGTATCGGCCGGATGATGTATCATTTATCATGTTCGATGTTATGGTCGGCGATGTATGGATTAAGCGCGACTCAGTGGAAGATATCGCTACCTGCTTTGGCGTGGAAACAGTACCTATTCTTGGAATAATGACTTTACCAGAAGCGGTTGAATATGTCAAAGCTAGACCAATGAGTACAATCGGCAAGGCTCCTATGGAAGGTGTGGTAGCTAAACCAGAAAATGATTTGTTTGATCGACTCGGCAACCGTCTCGTTGTTAAGATTAAGGCGTGCGATTTCGCGAAGTAAAGACTAATGGAGGAAAGTAATTATGACTAAGAAGACTGAAAAGATGGATGTTTTCAAGTACGCTGCTCAGAACGCTCTGAGATTTCCTTACCGCGGTAACATTACTGTTGAGGATCTCTTTAAGCTGCGTATGGAGGATCTTGATATTATCTACAAGACTCTCGGTAGCGCCTATTACAAGATTGTAGGCGATGACTGCGACAGCCTTATTGACACTGACAAGACAAACTCGGAAGAGGCTCAGCGTCTCAAGATTTCTATGGATATTGTCAAGGAGATCTTCAACGACAAAAAGGAAACATTCGAGAAGGCTCGAGAAGCAGCAGAAGATGCAGAAGATTATGAGCATCATGGCTCAGAAGGAGGACGACGCACTCAGGGGTAAGTCTCTTGAAGAGCTTCAGAAGGAGCTTGATATTCTGAGCGGGGACGAGACATAAACCCTCGCATAATAATCATCTCCCTTTATAGGTGAAAACCAAAATTATATTTAGGAGGATGATATTATGAAAACAATGTATGGAATAATGAAGCGACTGCATAAAGCAGCAAATACAGGAATCAAAATCGGTAGTATCGGATTCATCGCTTGTGCTTTGGCGGGGCGATTGGCTGAGACTAGCGCATTTGATATGACAGCAGGCATTATGCTGTTTATTGCAGTCGTGGCAATCTTGTTTTACATCATTGAATATACCTTCTACGGCATATTTGGTGAGGATCCATGGGAGTGAGGCGTTGTGCCTCTTCCCTTTCTTTTTCATAGGAGGACAACATGACGGTTATAGAGAAAATTAACAACTTGATATTTAAGGCTGGTTTCTTGACTAGTTGCGGTGAATTTTTGACGCTTATCAGTTTTTTGTATGGTAAGCTTGTGTATATAGATGGAGACGCCGAAAAAATCGTATGGCTGTGGTGTTGTGCAATATTCGCCGGCCTCACTTTGCTTTTTGGCGGATGCTGGGGCGGATTTGCTTTGGCGAAATATTATATTTTGCTTGGCGATGATAAGGAGGAATCTTATGGAAATGATGGAACTTGAGTATAACATCTGTAAAGGTTGCGGGAAACTCATCAATGTTGGGCAGAGATATTGCAAAGCTTGTGAGCGCAACATTTATACAGATGAGAAAGGTCGTGAGGCTCTTGAGAATCTTCTCTGGGAGCTGCACGATAAAGGCCGACTAAGCCTTAAGAAGCCCGGAGAATGATGTTTGTAGAGCCTCGCAACATTTTCAATCTCCTTAATAGAAAGAATACACACAACTTTAAGGAGGTTGATTTTATGTTTAAGAATGAAATGAATTGGATGAATAAGGTGAAAAAAGTTTTCGGGCTTAAGCATTGCATTATTCAGAAATACTTTATAGACGCAGAAGATGCGCATAAGTATTTCGAGGAATGCTGCAAGAAGTACGATGACAAAAATTATGACACCTGGATCCAGCACAATCTTGCATATGATCGCTATCAAGTGGTTGTAGAAAGGAGAGGGGCATGAGGCCCTTCCCTTTTTCTTTTCGCAATTCATGCAGCTCTCTTTATAGAAAAGGAGGGTTTGTTATGAACAATATTATTAAAATCTGTGAGAATGAGCGACATAGAGTTAAACTCATGGAGCTTGAGAATGATCCGAAGTACAAGTACATGGTGGTAATTCAGAAGAAGGGGTTCCTTCGATGGAGAACAACTGGACTTGCATACTTCGACGAGGATCAGCTCGAGAATGCTAAGGGGTTTACTACGGCGTTGTTCGAAATCAGAGAAAGCGAGGATAAGGAGTCTTAACAAGGCTCCTCCTTTTTTCTTTTATATTTTAAATCACAAGGAGGAAATAGTGATGAATGACAATATCAAAGGCGTAATTGGATTTGTGGTTGGTGCTGCTATATCGGGCGTCTCTGTGTGGCTTTACCAGGATAAGAAGCTATCCGCGCAGTTTCTGAAGGAGATTGAGGATTACAAGAAATCTCTCGATGGTAAAAAGGTAGAAGAGAGTAATGATATTCCGGAGTCTGTTCTCGAGGCGTCGAAGGCAATGAGAGAGAGCAGTAAGGACGATATTTCAGAACCTCCCACAACCCCCACGACGCCTACCACGAATTCGGAGGACAAACTCAAAAGACCTGTTGATACAAGAAAGACAAACTATTCGGCTCTGACTCGCGACTATACATCTAGCGATAGGAGCGATACTGAAGAATCTTTGAAGGAGGATAAGAAAGGTATGAAAGTAAACGCTTATTATATTTCGGAAGACGAGTATTATTCCGATAACATTCCAGTCGGATATAAGACATATGAACTGTTTCTTTCGGCAGACGATAAGGAGCTGTTCCATGAGAATGGTGATGCATTCGTGGATCCTCAGACAGCTTTTGGTTGGGATCTTTACAATGAAATTCAGAAGGCTAAGGAACCTGTTTATATTCGAAATGATGATCTAAAGGAGCTTTATTCTATCGATATCGAGGGGTAAGGGAGGTATTATATTTTATGAATAGCGGGACGATTAAAGGTTTGATAGGGCTTGTTGTCGGAGCAATTGTCGGTGGTGTCGCTGCGTATAAAATTCAAAAAGAGCGCTGGGAGGACAAATACTACGATGAGGTGGAGGAAATCAAAGCAGCGTATATTCGAGGCGAGGATCTTTTCGAGGATGAGAAAAAGGACGTCGACGAAGATACGAGCAAGGACAAGAATAATATTTCTCCAGAAGACGAGGCCGTTTGTCAGGCTTATATCGATGCATATCGAGAACAGTATAAGAGTGAAGCGACTTATTCCGGTATCACACTCACTCGATATCGTGATGCAAAGGAGAAAGAACGGGAAGTAAAGGCGGATAAGGATGCTAGAGGCATCAAGACCAGACCATATGTCGACCATCCGTATTATATTTCGGAAGACGAGTATTATCAAATGTGCGAATCAGTCTTCGATTATCGAGGATATGAATTATATTTCGATGACGAGACTAGAGACGTATATAACGTTGATGGCACACTCTTCGCTGAGCAATCAGATGCTTGGGTTTATCTTGGCAAAGGTATGATGGATGTCCTGGTCGAAGAAGCACCGGATCCCCTTTATATTCAAAACGATGATTTGAAAGAGGTGTATATGCTGTTTAAATCGATAGGTAGCGGTATGAATGAACACAGACATACGGCAGGCCCTCCGAGAGATGGTGTATGGCATCGTTATGAATTCGGCGAAAACGACGAAGAACTTGATAATTTATGAACTTTTAGGAGGAATAATATGATTATTACGATTTTGAACCACGAGCAGGGCATCATGGCACTTGAGAACTACCTTCTTAAGAACCACTTCAAATTCAAGTCAGCGATTAGTGGCGTGAAGCGAGTTTATGAAGTTTGTGGCGAATTCGACGCTAAGAAAGCGTTCGGCGATGCGTATTGGCTTATCGAGGCGGTGGAGTTCGATGACACCCTTAATGCTGAAAAGGAGTCAGATGGTACTGGAGAGATTATGGAGCCCGTTGAAGAAGGGCCTGTTGTGGAGGTTGACGGTGATGCGATTCATGATGCTGTGATGTCTATGATGAGCGTCGATCCGAGACTCAAGGAAGCCCAGGCCATTATGGATTTGAATGAACACACGAAATCTGGTCTGATTGATGACTAAATACTAATGAGAGGGCTTCTACAATGCCTCTAGGAGCTCTCAGAAGGCTCTGTATGGCGTTCCAGCACGTTGGGCGGGTTGTTTGCTGGTGTACCTCCTAAGCGTCATACAGGGCATTCTGAGGGCTTCTGGAGGGGTGTATTCGCATTATTTTCAGTCCTCTTAATAGAAGGGAATGAAGCAAATGGCTTGTATCCCTGGATATTAAAGGAGGAGATTTTATGAAAACTATTATGAATCTTGATGCTTATGATTTCAAGGCAGGAATTGAAAAGGCTGTTGATATTGGATATATTGCTAAGATTTGCCGGCGTTTGAAGACAAAGCCAGACGTTTGGAGCGGTAAAGAGAAGATATTCAACAGCCTCGATGAGGCACTGTCTTGGGTTTCCAAGATGGCGGCGAGGTACTATGAGGAGTCTTAACAGGCTCCTCCTTTATTTTTTTTCTACTCTAAGGAGGTTATTTTATTGGAAGATTATATGGATTATGGCTTTGATCATGACGTTTTATTATATTTCGAGTGGCTTGTGGCGGAGTTTAGAGGCCTATATTATAGAAAACTGCTCTGGAAGCTCTTTACACTCGGGTTTGTCGGGTTGGAAAACGGTCCGGATGACTCTTCAAGGGTTGTCGAGGGACTTGATTTGAGAAAAACGTTCGTTGACACCCACTCTGGCGTTGTGAAATCGTGTGGAAGGACCGACGGAGTGAGCTTTTTGGAGGTTTTGATGGCTCTAGCTGTTAAAATCGACGATAAAGTGATGTGGGAGGAGCGATATGGAGACCGTCATCTCGATTGGTTTTGGATATTTATCGACAATATTGGGCTTAGTCGAGCGACTGATGGGGTCTGGAATCGTGATTGGGAGCTGTTTTGTGAGCAAAAAGTGGAGCAAATTGTGTATAGAGAGTACGATTCTGACGGTGAGGGAGGCATTTTTCAGGTAGATAGGCGTCCTGATGATGCCGATATGCGATCCGTGGACCTTTGGAGACAAGCTATGTGGTGGCTAAGCGAGAATATTCGGCTTGGCGTCATCGATTAATTGATATTTTGTGTAGAAATTGGAGGCAAATTCGGTATGTTTGTGAAAATTATGCTTGGTTTGGCGGTTTTGGGGCTTGTCATTTGGCTTATTTCGGATGAAATTACGCTTTGGAAGGTCTTCAAAGAGAAAGATGCACTCGAAACTGAGAATTGGGACTTGAAAAGACGCCTGATATTGCACAAATCGAAGTGATTTTATGTAGACGGAGTAAAAAATATGATAAATTTCAGTCAAAATCATGATTATAACATTGAATTTGAAACAAAATGGTACGTTTCGTCACGGGATGAGTGGCTTCTTGTCCCCTCCATTGATATTTTTATCCGTGGAATCAGTGTTCCGAAGGCTTCTGAGATTCTTGGCGTTGGGCGAGCACTGATTTACACTTGGATTTCTCGAGGAAAGGTTAAAGGATGGCGAGAAGGACATAAAAGATGGGCTGATGTCGAGGATTTGCTAAGATTTTTAGACGAACATCGCACATCTTATGACTTTTTTGCCTTCCAGGAGCACATTTTTGCAGTTTACAGGGACATTCGACGAGATATTATAGGAAACATTGGGATAAAAGAGGTAGATTTCTATGGAAGAATCGGGCAAAAATGATATTATTGAGAAAATTGTCGAAATTTCAAGGAAATTGGAGCTAAATTCGAAGCAAATTTCCACTTGCGAGACTGAGATTGGAGAATGGGAGCGGCGCTTAGCTATACTTACGGAAGAAAAAGAGATGTTTTTGAACGAAATCGACGAATTATATTCTCAGATGAAGGAGTGATTCACAACATTTTCAAGGCTTCTTATAGAAAGAATTGAATCCGTTTGTCATAAAAGGAGGTAATATTATGAGAGGATTCAGAGAGATAAGAAGCAGCGAGAAGATTACTGATACGATTGATAAGACAACTCAGAATTATCTGAAAATCAAGCCAAGCGACGAGTTTGCTAAGACAACAATGGACGAACTCGACGCGTTTTGGTTTGAAGAGTTCAGAAAGGCTGACGAGAATCGTGGCGAGGAGTGACCTTCTCGCTTTTTCTTTTATATTTTCTCTCGCAAATGAAACACGCACCTTAATAAGGAGGTGTTCTTATGAATAATTTTATGAATGCTTTTGTTGAGGTTATGTTTAAGATCGGTGAATTTGGGTTTAAAGCCCTATTTGTTGCGTGGTATATACCATGTACGATCGTATGCTTGGTGGCTATGATACCGGCGATTCTAATGGATGCAATTGGACACAATCGACGTCCATGGGAGAGGCAGTTTGGTATTGTTGGTGTCGCTTATGTGTATTCGACATGTCTTATAGCACCACTCAGAATTGTAGGGTATGATAAAATGAAACTCAATATTCCTGGCTTCGAGATTAAAACTTTCGACCAATGGTACCAGATCATTTGTGAGGAGTATAAGAACGGCTTATAATGTTAAAGAGGCTTGTGCGACAAATGTTGCACGGCCTCTTTATATTTTTCGGAGGTATTTTATGAAGATTTTAAAACATGGTATATATTTTTCTCTGGTTGAGAACCGGATAGTACATTGTCCGAAATGCCATTGCATATTTTGTATTGAGAAGATCGATGATGTATATTTAAATGAGCGTTTTTCGCATGAAGAGATGGATTATATTAAGTGCATTAGTACGACTTGTCCGGAATGCGGAGAACATATTCAATTAGAAAGTGAGGTCGATATCAATGGTTAAAGGTAGTTACGAATGGGAGAAAAGTATTGATTTACAGATCCTGGCTCTCAAGGATGCTTGGAGTGAATATTGTAAGCGAGAGTATTTAACTGGTATGTTTATTGAGAACGGTACTGGCATGCGAAACTGGGATAATGAGGGCAAGCGAGCCTGGTTTGCAGATGAACTTTCAAGGCTTGAGAAGATGAAAAACGATGAAAAGAAAGGTGTATGACCGATGAATTTTGAGGTTGGCTTTTATATTTTATGTGTTGTTTGTGGGGCTTTGGCCGGTGCTCTCGTGTACTTTATTTGGGCTAAAAATGCATCTGATATGCAGCGTGATACCACCGAGAAGTTGTGTCATAGATATCTCGAGAAGATTGAGAAACTTGAACATACTATTGTGACTCTTCGTTGCAAATGATGATTGTAGGAGGTTGCGAGGTCATGGGAAAACGGTCAACCGAGGACCTTACGGGACAGCAAATCGGGATGTTAAAAGTGCTTTACAAAGCAACGAATCCGGTTCAAAGAAAGGGCTATCATTGCTATTATGTTTGTCAATGTTTGTTCTGTGGGGAGCGCATTATACGTCGAGAAGACCATTTACGGTATGGTCGATGCTACTCTTGCGGGTGTAAGAGGCGTGGAAAAAGCGGTTAAGCGTGTAAGTAAAAGGATTAAGCGTGTAAGTAAAACGGTCCAAGGGTGGCAAAAAAGGGCTTAAGCGTGTAAGTAAAATGGCAAAAAAGGGCTTAAGCGTGTAAGTAAAATGGCAAAAAAGGGCTTAAGCGTGTAAGTAAAAGGCAATTAAGCGTGTAAGTATTGGACCATTTTTAAAAAAATACTTACACGCTTAATGCCAAAAATGGCCAATATGCTTACACGCTTAATTAAGCGTGTAAGTAAAATGGCCTAAAAATGCCAAAAATGGACCAGTTTTGCTAAAAATGGACCATTTTTAAAAATCCAAAATGGTCCAATACTTACACGCTTATTTTTGTTTCGAAAGTGCCAAAAATGGCTATTTTGCGTGGTTTTTCGCATGTCCAAAATAAGCGTGTAAGTATTTTGGACCATTTTTTAGTAATTTTTACGAGGTTTATTAAGGATTAAATTTTAATCTTATAGAAACTGGAATGGACCAAAAAAATGGTCCAAAATACTTACACGCTTATTTTTTGATATTTTTGAGTAACATGTTGGAGGTGCAACAATAAATCATGAGTTTTGATTTTATGATAATTGATCGAGTAAAACAAAGCAATAGAAAAGGGGGCGGCGAACTTGCGGAACCAATATTTCGAGTAGTTAACACGAAAGACCTGATGGTCAAGGGCGGAAAGTTTTATGCGTTGTGGAATGAGAAAGAGAGTTTATGGACGACAGACTTCGTGAAGGCCATATCACTTATTGACGACGAGATACGAACGAAGGCCGATGAGCTTGGCGTTGCTCCAGCATTACTTCAATGGACGAGTAATGGAATGCTTGACAGATTCTTAAAATTCTGTGAAAAACAGATGCCAGATAATTTCGTCCCTTTGAATCAGAAAATTATATTTTTAGATACTAAGACAAAGAAGTCCGATTATGCATCATTCAAACTTCCATATGCTTTATGTGACGGACCGACAGATGCGTGGGACGAACTCATGGACGTTTTATATTCTACAGACAGAGAAAAGATCGAGTGGGGCATTGGGGCACTTGTAAGTGGGGCGTTTAAGAAGCTCCACAAGTTTTATGCACTTGAGGGTTCTCCTATGAGCGGTAAGTCAACGGTCCTTAATATTTTGATGGATATGTTTGATGGATATACCGCAACGTTTTCTGCAAAGTCTTTGGCAACGGCGACCGATCAGTATGCACTATCATCATTTGCAAATTTCCCATTGCTTGCATTTGATCACGATGCCGATTTGAGTCGCGTCGAGAGTAACGGTAGAATTAATGCATTAGTTGCACACGAACCTCTTGCCGTTAATGAGAAGTTTAAAGGAATCTATTCGTCTAGGTTTTACACGGTGCTTTTCTTAGCAACAAACGAACCGGTACAGATGAATAACGCAAAGACAGGTTTGGGCCGACGACTGATTGTGGCGAGACCGACTAACGAATTGATTCCGAACGACCCGCCTGAGTATAGATACGACAAACTCATGGAACAAGTGAAATTTGAATACTCGGCGATAGCAAAGAAGTGTATGGATTTTTATATCGCGAATCCAAAGCTCTTTGTAAACTATAGGGATGTTGAGTCATTCGTAAGTACAAATATATTTTATGATTTCTTCGATTCAAAGCAGCTCGACTATGCAAAGCGAGATGATTATATTCCGCTTGCTGACCTTTGGGCCGATTTCAAGGTTTACAAGGAAGAGTCTGGAATTGATTGGAATATTACCAAGCTTACTTTTAGAAGAGAGGCCCAAGAATATTTCAAGGAATTCAAAGCGCGGGCCAGAATTGATGACAGATATCTGAGACAAGTGTTTCGTGGATTTAAAGTCGAGATGTTCAGCGAAAAGATAGGCGTGTTCATGAATCGAGATAGTCGAGTTAATACGGTTGGAGATTCTGTGTCTACTGCGGATTGGCTTGACTTAAAAGATTGGACGGAGTTTAAATCAAACAAATTTAATGATATTTGTGCTGATTGCCCCGCTCAATCCGCGTTTGTGACAGACGATGGTAATGAGATTCCTTTTATGAAATGGGAAAAGTGCTTCACTGTTGTTAGCGATATTAATACCACAAATGTTCATTTTGTGAAAGTACCGCTCAAGCATATTGTTATCGACTTTGATATTCGTGGTGCAGACGGCGAGAAGTCATTGGAGGAAAATCTCAAAGCCGCTAGTAAATTTCCAAAAACATATGCAGAAGTGAGTAAAAGCGGGAAAGGTTTACACCTGCATTATATTTGGAACGGCGGCGACCCGACGCTGCTTAGTCGTGTATATGACGATAATATTGAGATTAAAGTGTTCACAGGAAATTCTAGTTTAAGACGGAAGCTAACAAAGTGTAATAATCTTGATATTTCTGAACTTTCTAGCGGACTGCCATTACAGGAGGGAACCAATGTGATAAGTGATGTAGTACTTAAGAACGAGCGACATCTTCGAGCGGTTGTGCTCAAGGGTTTAAGAAAAGAAGTGTGGCCGAATACGACACCTTCTGTGGATCTTATTGTTAAAGCTTTTGACGATGCTTACGATAGCGGATTGGATTATGATCTGAGTGACATGCGTAGTGATATTATCGCATTTGCCGGTTCTAGTTCTAATCAAGCCATTCGGTGTTTAAAAGCGGTTAAAAACATTCATTGGAAGGGCAAAAAGCAAGAAGAAGAGTCGAAAAGCGGTATATTGATGCATGAGCCTGATGAAGCTGTTGGACTTGGGACCGATGGCAAGATTGAGTTTCGGACAGCAAATGGCTTTGATCTTGACAAACTCAAGGAACGTGAAAAGAGTTTCGTGTTCTTTGACGTAGAGGTCTTCCCGAACCTTTTCGTTGTTGTTTGGAAAAAGAGAGGTCCCGAAAACAAGTGCGTTACTTGGATAAATCCTACTCCAGAGCAGATTCGAGAACTTTGCAGAAACGATTTGATTGGTTTTAATAATAGACGCTATGATAATCATATTCTGTGGGGAAGGATGCAGGGCTTGTCAGAACGTGGCCTTTATGACTTGAGCCAGAGAATTATCGGTGCAGAAAAGGGTTCGAAGAATAGCCCAATGTATCACGAGGCATACAGACTCGCCTTCACTGATATTTACGACTTTGCGTCGGCCGTAAACAAGAAGAGCCTAAAGAAGTTCGAAGTCGAAATGGGCATTAACCACGTTGAGTTGGGTCTTCCTTGGGACGAGCCTGTTGACGAGTCGCTTTGGCAGAAGGTTGCCGATTATTGTTGTAACGATGTTATTAGCACGGAAGCCGTGTTTGATTATATTTACAGTGATTATATGGCGCGTGTCATTCTGGCTGATATTGCAGGCGGTAATGTCTATGATACAACCAACAGTCTGTCTGGCAAATTGATGTTTGGACTTAATCGTAATCCTCAAGGAAAGTTCAACTATCGTAACTTGGCTGATCCTGTGACGTATCTGAGTCAAGATGTTTCTGAATTTTTCAAGGAACATGTGCCAATGATGGTTGAGAAGCCTTTTGTTAGAGATGGTAAAGAATCTATCTTGCCATTTTATGAAGGCTACGAATATAAGTTTGGTGTCAGCACTTATAAAGGCATTGAAGTTGGCGAAGGCGGATATGTTGATAGCATTCCTGGTATTTGGTGGAATGTTGCACTTCTTGATGCAACTAGTCTGCACCCGTCGACAATGATAGCGGAGTGTTTATTCGGACCTGAATATACGACAATTCTTCATGAGCTGCTTCTGGCTCGTGTTTATATTAAGCATAAGGAATATGACAAGTTGTCTTGCGTTCTGGGTGGAAGACTTGCCAGATATGTTGAACTTATCAAGGCTGGTGTTGTTCGCGGTAAGGATTTGTCAAACGCGTTGAAGACCGTTATCAACTCTATCTATGGTTTGACATCTGCGAAGTTCCCGAACCTATTCAAGGATCCGAGAAATATCGACAACATTGTTGCAAAGCGCGGTGCACTTACAATGGTCGATCTGAAGAAAGCTATTGAAGAACAGGGTTATACGGTTGTACATGTTAAGACGGATTCTGTTAAGATTGCCAATGCTGACCCAAAGATTGTTGAGTTTGTTCAGAACTTTGGAAAGAAGTATGGATACAACTTCGAATTTGAAGCCGTGTATGAGAGAATGGCTCTTGTTAATAAAGCCATTTATATTTGCCGGTTTGCAAGTCCCGAATTCTGTGATAAGAATTATGGCTTTATTCCTGAGGAGAATGCTGAAGATGGACTCAACTGGGCCGCAACCGGCGCACAGTTTGCAGAGCCTTATGTCTTTAAGACGCTCTTTAGCCATGAGAAAGTGGAATTCAAGGATTTCATCCAGACAAAGTCTGTTCAGACCAGAATGGAAATTGACTGTAATGAAGGTCTTGGTGAAGGCGAACATAACTATCGGTTTGTCGGCAAAGAAGGCGCTTTTGTTCCTGTTATCGATGGCGCTGGTGGTGGAGAACTCTTCAGAGTCGGTGTGAAAGCTGTTAAGGGAGCTGATGGAAATGTAGAGAATGTTTTATCATATGACTCGGTTAACGGCACAAAGGGCTTTAAATGGCTTGAGTCCGATGTCGCTGCAAGTTCTGGTGGTATTGATATTATTGATAAGCGGTATTATACACAACTCGTTGATGCTGCCGTTAGAACAATCTCGGAATTTGGAGATTTCGAAGAATTTGTGAGATGCTAATTATATTTAGAGATTTATAGGGGTCACATGTTTTACAAGGCATATTATAGAAGGATAGAAACAAAGATTATATTAGCTTTGAAAGAAGCCATATGTCCATTGGTAAAATGGATATGAGAGACTGAGAGGCGGCGAAGACAGCGCCCATATGGTATAATGCACGCTAGACGTAGTAAGTTATATAATCGGCTGCCCAGTGGTTGAAATGCCGAATTAAATTACAGTAATGTGATTTAGGTTTCATCCTTTTATATTTTTCTCGCAAACAAAACAATCTCTTTTATAGGAATGATTGAAGACCTAGAAACCTAAGTCATAAATGATATGGTTAGCCGTGTGCGGCGTTCTAGGAGACTAATGCAAAGGCGTTCACCATGATCTAGAAATGGATCTAAGACATAAAAGGACACGACCTAAAACAATAAATTGTAGGTGAGTTGAATCCTGCCAATCATTTCTTTTTTCTTTTCGTTTAACGCCGTCCGACGCGGACGGATTGTTAATAAATAATTATATTTTTCAAGGAGGTAGCTATTATGGCTAACAATGAAAGAAAGTTTATCCCGGAACTGAGAATTGAGAACGCGCACATTCTGTTTAGAAACTTTAGTGGCGCGCCGACCCAGTTTAATCCAAAGGGTGGCAAGAGAAACTTCTGTGTCATTCTTGATCCTAATGATGCCGCTTTGATGGCAGAAGATGGATGGAATATTAAGTATCTTCAGCCTAGACCCGATGATGGCTATGAGGAAGCAACGCCGTATATGTCTGTAAATGTTGCTTTTGGAGATTACCCGCCTCAGGTAAATTATATTTCCGGAAACACAATGACGCAGCTTGACGAATCGACTATCGATATTCTCGATCAGGCCGATTTGGAGACTATCGATCTTGTCATTCGACCTTATAGTTGGAACGTTCAGGGTAACTCTGGAATTTCTGCATATCTTAAGGCTGGATATTTTACTGCTAAGCAGGATTCCTTCGCTGATAAGTATGCGAGATTCATGCAGCATCAGGTCGACAACGGTAATGTGCCGTTCTAAGATTTAGTCATTTGTTGTTTCAAGGGAGCTGTGTTTTAGAAAACGGCACAACTCCCTTATTTTTTTTACTCTTATGGAGGTTTGTTTTATGGATGACGGTAAGATGACAAAGTTCAAGGTGCCGCTTTATAAAAACCAAGCCGACGCTTTGGATAAACTTTCTAATGGGCTGGTGCTCGTTGGCGATGTTGGTGCTGGTAAATCTCGCACATCGCTCGCCTATTATATTTACAAGGAGCTTAAGATTGGAGCCAAAACTAATGACAATTGTTTGAAATACGATTTCAAGGATTTGAGTTGGTACGGCAAAGAGAAGAAACATCTCTATATCATAACAACTGCTATGAAAAGAGACAAGCTTGAATGGGAGGATGAAGGTCTTCCTTTTGGACTTACGTTCAATCAAGATTCGCCAGTTGAAATGCATGTTGACAGTTGGCAAAACATCAAGAAATATATTGACGTGGAAGATTCGTGTTTTATATTCGACGAACAGAAACTGTCCACGACTGGTGTTTGGTCCAAGGCGTTTTTACAAATCACAAAGCACAATCGTTGGATATTACTCTCTGCAACGCCTGGTGATTGCTATAGCGATTATTTGACTTTGTTTTTGGCTTGGGGCTGGTTTAAGAATAAGACAGAGTTTAATCGAGAGCATTGCGTATATTCAAGGTTTTCAAAATATCCAAAGATCGAGCGGTATATTAATACTGTTCAACTTGAGAAGTATCGGAGATTCCTGCTTGTTATAATGCCTGACCAAAGAACGACTGAAAGAATCCACAAGAATGTGTTCTGTGACTTTGATAAGGAAACGTATGACGTTATATTTAAAAAGCGTTGGAATCCTTATGATGAAGAACCTATAGAAGATGCAGGCAAGATGTGTCTGCTTTTGAGAAAGCTTGTGAATCTTGACGATTCAAGGTTTCAGAATCTTTGGCATGTGTTCTTAAGGCATAAGCGAGTTATCGTTTTCTATAGCTTCAACGCAGAACTTGAGAAACTTCGTGAATTTCTAAACGAGAAGAATATACCGTTTAGTGAATGGAACGGTCAAGCACATGAAGCAATTCCGGATACTGACAGTTGGGTATATTTAGTAAACTATATGGCAGGGGCTGAGGGATGGAACTGCATCACAACAAATTGTGTTGTGTTCTTTTCTCAGCAGTATAGTTACAAGATAGCAACTCAGGCTGCTGGAAGAACTGACAGAATTAACACTCCTTATCATGAGCAATATTATTATCATTTTACGAGTAATAGCTCTATCGATAAGGCCATCAGTCTGGCATTGAAGAAAAAGAAGAACTTCAACGAGAGATCGTTTGTTAAATTTTAGGGAGGTATTATATTTATGGCAACAGTTGGTAAGGCTTATGAGAAGGGCAGACGAGAGGCATTCAAGGAATGTTATGATCTGTTTTCAAAATTGATGGAGAAGAAAGAAGGTTTTATCACTCACGTTAAAGATGGCGAAGCTATTGAGTATTGTCCTTGTGATGATCTCAAGCTTTTGCGTCTTTCACTCTTAGCGCTTTCACAGGAGGATAAAGAAAATGGGAAGAAAGAAAAAGTATGATAGAGTTGGCCGTCCGTCCGATCATCCAGAGATTAGAATTTGTTGGGAAGAAGATGGAACGCGGATGAGTTTCAAGGAAACGTTCAAAACCTTTGTCGATGCTGCAAAAAAGATTGATGGTAATCCGAGACTTGTTAGGCTTTGTACTCTAGGACAGGCTTTGAGCCATAAGGGCTACACATTTGAGTTTGTGGATCCTGAGTATCATCGAGAAGAAATTGATGCTAATTTGTCAGAACGTGGTCGGGATTATTCGGCGTGTCGATCAAAGTATCCAGGAATAATTTACCATGTTCAAACTGGAAGATGGCATGTGTTTTATAAAATTGATGGTGTAAGAAAATATTACACATCTTGTCCGACTCACGAAGAAGCTGTCGCTGCGCAACAAACCGTATGTTTTGAGAACGGCCTCAATTGGCCTATAGGAGAACTTCACTGGTAAAATGGTGCATAAAGTAGCCGCAAAAAGAACACCCCCTTTAATAGGAAGAGCCTAAAATTGCGTTTGAATTTGCGAATTTTAGACGCTTTTATATTTTTACTATAAGGACGGACTACTTATGGCAAAAGAATCAGAATTTCAAAAGAAGCTTAAAGACAGACTGAAAGAACAGTTTCCTGGTTGTATGGTCTTAAAGAATGACCCCAATCAGATTCAAGGTGTTCCTGATCTCACTGTCCTTTATGAAGATAAGTGGGCAGCACTTGAAGTGAAGCGTTCTCAAGGTGCGTCTCATCGCCCGAATCAAAATTATTATATCGACAAGATGAGCAAGATGTCTTATGCTTCTTTTGTTTCTCCCGAAAACGTGGACGAGGTATTCAAGGAATTGGAGGAAGTATTCAAATGAAATGGAGATGGAATGCTCACACAAAGCTTGAAGGAATGCATGCGTTTCTTGGAGCTTCCAAATATCACTGGCTTAACTACGACGAAGACAAACTTCGACAATCGTGGCTTAATTCACAAGCGACTATGATGGGCACAAGACTTCATGCCTTAGCAGCAGAACATATTGCGCTTGGCATTAAGATGGCTCGTCAAAACAAGACCCTTAATATGCACGTGAATGATGCCATTGGTTTTGGAATGACACCAGAAGTTGTTTTATATTATTCGCCGAATTGCTTTGGCACGGCTGATGCTATTTCGTTTAAGAATAATAAACTTCGAATTCATGATCTTAAAACCGGAACAACGCCAGCCCACATGGATCAGCTTTATATTTATGCTGCATTGTTCTGTCTGGAGTACAAGATGAAACCGACCGATTTCGAAACTGAACTCCGAATTTATCAAAATGATGAAGTATATACTGAAGTCCCAGACTCAACAGTTATATTTGAGATCATGGACAAAATAGTAACATTCGACAAAGTCATTGCTGAAATGCAGGAGCAAGCTATGTAATAACATGCCCTGCTCTTTTATATTTTAGAATTTAAGAACAGGAGCGTGAATAAAATGTCAGAAGAATTCAAGGAAGACTTTCTTGCTCATTACGGAACGCCTCGTCATAGTGGCCGTTATCCTTGGGGATCTGGTAAGAATCCTCAGCGATCTAGTGGATTTCTTCAGAGGGTAGACTATTATCGAGCAAACGGCGTTAGCGATACGGATATTGCTAAACAGGAAGGAATGTCTACAACGGAGTTTAGAAAGCGTCTCTCAATCGCTAAGAATGAGGAGCGCCGAGCAGACTTCGCAATGGCACAAAGACTCAAGGATAAAGGCATGTCTAATGTCGCCATTGGTAAAAGAATGGGACGTAATGAGTCTTATGTAAGAACTCTTCTTAAAACAGGTGTTGAAGAGAAGCTCAATCGCCTTCAAGTAACTACAGACATTCTCAAGGATTCCGTTGACGATAACAAGTACATCGATGTAGGTGTTGGCGTTAATCGGCACATGAATGTTTCAGATACCGTACTCAAGAATGCCGTAAAGCAGCTTGTTGATAGTGGCGAATATGAGACTGTTGAGATTAATGTTCCTCAGACGTCTAATCCGCATCAGTACACAAATGTCAAGGTTTTAGTCAAGGCCGGAACGCCTAAGAGTGAAATCTATGACAATATGGAGAAAGTCCGGATGCCTGTTGAATATATTCGCGATGATGGCGATGGTGACAAGAGAGTTAAAATAAACCCTCCTGTTAATATTGATGGACATCGTGTCATGGTTCGATACGCTGAAGAAGGCGGTACTGAGAAAGACGGCGTCATGGAACTTCGTCCTGGTGTAAAAGACCTTAATCTTGGTAATTCAAGGTATGCTCAGGTTCGTATTGCACTTCAAGGTTTTCAGGACGAGTATCATCCAGAACTTGATAACAATAAATATTATCTCAAGGGTATGGCTGTTTATGGAACAGAGAAAGACTTCGCGAATGTTCCTGAAGGCGTCGACATCATCTTTAACTCGAATAGAAAGCATGAAAGACTCGTAAAGGACATTTTCAAGGAACAGAAGAATGACCCTTCAAATCCGTTTGGTGCTGAAATCACAAGACAGAACTACTACAAGGATGATAAAGGCAAAAAGGTTCAAGGTGCTGTCAACATTGTGACTGAAGAAGGTAAATGGGGCGACTGGAAGAAGTCTCTTGCTTCTCAGATGCTTTCTAAACAGCCTGTTGAGCTTGCCAGGAAGCAGCTTAATCTTGCTAAAGCAGAGTCTGATGAAGAGTTCGAGACGATTATGTCTCTTACTAATCCGGTTCTTAAGAAACAGATGCTTCTTCAGTTTGCTGATGGCTGCGATGCTGATGCTGTAGAACTCAAGGCGGCAGCTCTTCCTCGTCAGGCGTCTCATGTAATTCTTCCGCTTCCGTCAATCAAACCTACGGAAATCTACGCGCCTAACTATGAAGATGGCGAAGAAGTAGTTCTCATTCGTTACCCTCATGGCGGACGCTTTGAGATTCCTCGACTTAAGGTTAATAACAAGAACAAGGAAGGCATCGAGGTTCTTGGTAAGAATCCTGTAGATGCGGTTGGTATTAATGCTAAGACTGCTGAGCAGCTTTCTGGTGCGGATTTCGATGGCGATACCGTTCTTGTAATTCCTACTAGAGGTGTCAAGATTCGTAATCAGGCACCGCTCGAAGAGCTTAAAGATTTCGATGCTAAGGCTGTATATGGCCATTACAATGAAGAAGTCTGGAAACAGGCAGAAAAGGCTGGTGAAGCGCCGCCATATCGTCTGATGACAAAGAAGATGAAGGGTAAGGAAATGGGTTCAGTAACGAATCTGATTACTGACATGACTCTTCTTGGCGCAGATGACCACGAGATTGCTCGAGCAGTAAGACACTCCATGGTAGTAATCGATGCTGAGAAGCATAAACTGGACTTCGACCAGTCTTATATCGACAACGGTATCGCTCAGCTTAAAGAGAAGTACCAGGGAGGTGCTCGAAAGGGAGCTGCTACCCTGATCTCCAAGTCTACCTCTGAGGAGAGAGTAGTCAACCGGGAGAGGTCTAAGAAGAACGGGGGCATCGACCCTGAGACTGGCGAGATTGTATGGGATTTGAAGCCCCGATACTATGAAAAGACGCTCTATAAGGGTACTCCTAGAGAGACCACCCGTATGGAGGTCGAGAAGCCTATCAAGAGTACAAAAATGTATGAAGAAAAAGACGCTTATAAGTTGTCTTCTGGTCATGACATGGAAAATGTGTATGCTGATTATGCAAATCACATGAAGGCTCTTGGTAATAAGGCACGTAAGGCATCCCTCGATGTAGAGGATCCCACCTGGAATAGAGGGGCTACCACCCTGGCCTATAAGGATGCCATCCAGTCCCTTGATAAGAAACTCGACACAGCTCTTAAGAACGCTCCATTAGAGCGTCAGGCTCAGATGATAGCCAGACAGAAGGTAAAGACCAAACTGGAGGCCAATCCCGAGTATAAGGATGATGCGGATCAGATGAAGAAGATACGCAATATCGCCCTCAGAGAGGGACGGGAGATATCGGGAGCTGGTAAGAAACAGATAGTGCTTAGTGATCGTGAATGGGAGGCTATTCAGGCTGGCGCTATCTCTAAGACCAAGCAAGAGCAGATCTTTAGAAACTGCGATCAAGATAAGCTTAAAGAAAGGGCAATGCCTCATCGTGATTCTGGTCTGACCCCCGCAACCATGAACCGAATAAGAGCCATGCTTGACTCCGGATGGACAACAAAAGAACTTGCTGATAAGTTTGATGTATCAACATCAGCTATTAGTGCGATTAAGAAAGGTGGTGAGTAAGTAATGGGTGAACGGGCAGTCTTCGTTACCACAATCGATAATCCATACGATTACTTTGAGGATTTCGATAATTGGTATGAATATGACACAAGAATGGGCTACAATACTTGCTCACTTGTTGATCGAATTGCTCAAACTTCTTTGGAAATGTCTGATCATGATTATGTACAAGAAGTTGAGCGTGCTGTCGATAAGATTTGTAAATGGAATTTGCTTGGTCTTTACAAGAAGATTGAGACAAAGGAAAAAGATTCCGTTACAAATTAATTTCACAGCAAAAAAAAGAAAAGTTTAAAACTTTCACAAAACTTTGCGCAAGAAAGTTGATATGGCATGTGGTGCTTACTATTTTTGGTACCGGGGAGGGGGTCTTTCTACACCCCACCCCCTGCTATAT
>Ga0247608_10000245_pt1 | contig 99254 bp, 98 predicted proteins | sample 176DNAGHGlowgp2_FD_193490 | JGI IMG/M metagenome (GOLD analysis project Ga0247608, IMG submission 193490) | Sheep rumen microbial communities from Palmerston North, Manawatu-Wanganui, New Zealand - 1766 DNA GHGlow gp2 | ecosystem: Host-associated > Mammals > Digestive system > Stomach > Rumen ... | reverse complement strand
GTTCAACTCAATTCCTTTTACTGTATCCCATGTCCACCATTTATCTTTAGGAATGTATCTTTCTGCAAATCCTTTAGTATAATGTAAAGTGGCAGGTTTAAAGTTCTCAATACCATCTTTGAATGTCATTATTGCTTGTTCTCCTAACTCAGTAGTGTATTCAATTGGAACACCTCTACGTAAACTGACATTAGTTATTTTATCTTCAATCGTTCCCACATAAGAAGTTGTATCAATAATCCATATAAGAATACCAGCTTTCATGGATTCAGCAAAATAAGCTTTCATCTTGTCGTCGTAACCTTCAGTTTTACCTTTTTCATCATGCTTTATTCCTGAGGCAATAATAAGTAATTTATAAGGTATTGTGACAAGTCCTTTTTCTTCTGCTTCACGATTGAATTCATCTATGTCGTTATTATGTAACTTAGTTATATTTTGTAGACTTACTTTACGTACATTTTCGATTGATTCTGTAAAAGTTGTGTCTACTACTTTTATATATTCAGAAACTTCAGGTATTATAAATTCTGTAAAATCAGCACCTTGATATAGAGGGTCTGATATTGTTACATCTAATTTCCTAGGTTGTACTTTCAGTAAGATATTTGCCAAATATAATTTGCAACGATTAACTGCGATTTGATAGTCATCATTATCATTATACTTAAACACTATATTCTTAAGTGGTACACTCATTGTTACATCAAGAGTCCCGTTATATCTGCCAAATACGAAATCATGTGATAGTACTGCGGATTCACTGTATATAGTAGGAAACGGTTTGTAGTCACTTAAGAATTCTTCAATCTTCTTTTCACATTCAGCAACTGTATTCTGATGTTCAATAACTAAATCATTTATACGTGTATGTAATGTACTAGTAGCCTGCTCTATTAACTCTTGATACATGTTTTGTAATGTTTCTGCGTTTTGGAGCTCTACTTGGTGAGCTTCTGTATAATCTGGAAGTTCGCTTATCATCTGCATACTTTGCTGATAAATATCAGTCATCTCAGGAAGTTCTTGTAATTCTTTATAACTTTCCTGTGAAATGAAACGCTTGTAGTCCATTTCAGACATAAGAGCACGAGCAAGTTTTAGTGCTTCCACATCATTAGCTATACCCATCGAATTCTTAATTGTATTTGCGTAATATGCAATACCAATAACAGGTGTTAACAAATACACAAATACAATAGCTAACATAAATATTGCGAGTGAATAAATGCCGTCCCCTTGTTTTAATTTATCTGTATATTTCGTAATAGGGCTGGCTTTACGTTGCTTATTATATTTCTTACAAATTTCAATAGCAGCATCCAACATTTTATTTATATCATCTTCTGTAGCATCATCACTGATGTCTAATGATACTGGAGTTATATTAAAATGCTTAAATAAGTTATCCAGAGACTTTTTATATTTTCGTAACTTTATATGTTTCTTTTTAATTTCATTTGTTAAGCTACTATTATATTGTTGTGCCTCATTATTATAACCTTGTACTGCTGCTATTCGTTGTTGTTCTTCCATTTGAGCCTGATTTTGTATTTCTTGTATCTTTGCTTGCTTATCAGCCTCAAGTTGTTGATACTTAGTTTCGACAAAACTTTTCGCACTGTATTGTGGTGGAGTAAAGGAACATTCTTTTAGTGCGGTTATATTTGACAGGAGTTCATTTTTATATTCCATCAACTCCACCACATCATTAGGTAATGTATGTACTTTATACTGATTTATAAAGTTATATACTGTTTCTTCCCAACTTTTAACTTGCGATATAATCTCTGTATCTAAGGTCAAAGAAGGAGTTTGGGTTGTATTTGAATCCTGCAAGTTTTGCAATCTCTACACCCTCCTCACCACACAAGCCGATATCTGTTAGTCTGATTGTCTTTATAAAATCAGTATCAAAGGATTTTGCTACGGTTGTGGGCAATAATGCTACCATATCCTCAGTAGGGATATATACTTCAGTAAAATCACCACAAGGGTTCTTGAAATTGTTTTCGTCAAATAACACATATGATTTACCTATCATATTTGCTATTATAGTGTATAGTGATATTTTGTCACCGAATGCACCTTTCTGAAAACAATGTGTCAATGTATTTTTATTTAAATACTTAATTGCTAAGTTAGGTGCATTATAGTCTTTTAATGCTAACTGTAACATATATACTAACTTTGGCGGAACGCCGTTAAACATATACCCACATTTAGCTGCATAGAATAAATCTGTATGTTCAGACTTTTTAAACCATACTGCAAAATCTGTACATATTTTAAAGAAATCTGTTGATGACTCTAACTCATTAAAAATATTTTTAGCAATAGGGTACTGTTCAAGTTTATCAACAAATTCCTGTAATTGCATGTGTTCAATACTCTTGTATTCTTTTGCTCCAGGAAGTATCATATCACCCTTTATGTAGGGTGCTAATTCGATTAAGCTTAATAGACTTATAGTATCTGTTGTAGCCATATGTACTCCTTAATTTATTCTGAAAATAGTCTTGACTGCATCAACCATTCGTACCTGTTCAGGAGTTACTTTTTTGTCTCCATACAGTGATATGAACTTTGCTAAATCTAATCTACTTATCCAGTAGTCATAAGTACGTAACATTTTATTACTTATGAAACTAGAAGAAGGTAATCTTGTGTATTCAATGATTTTATTATTTTGAAGATAATCTAATCTAGACAATAAATCCGGTGTCCATACTGATACTTCATTTGTAGGTAGAAATATGATAGGTATGAACCCCAAAGATAATTGTCTTTTTAAAGTTTTATTTTCATGTGCTTCAAATAATAATTCATTTTTTGTAGAACTTTCATCAGGTACGTTGAACATATCCGGCATATTTGCCATAAATGCATTAGTCTCCGCATAATTATAAATGAACTCAAGATTACTTGTGACATTATTGAAACTCAATAAGTTGCAACGTTCATCAACAACATAATTATGTGAAGTCGCTGTGAGTTTTCTATAAAGATCATCGTCTTTTTGTATGTACACAAATAAGTTATTTGACTTTGAACGTATCAATTTATAATTCTCAGCTAAGAACCAACCGGGTACTTTTTTATCTTTCTTTCTCACAATTTAAATTCTCCAGTCTTTGATAGGTAAGTTACCATAGGAGACAGCAAGCACTTCACATGCATCTAAATCCATACCACCCATTGTTACAGTAGGTGAAAATGTATTTGCATCTATATACACTCTAATACTTGTGTCAGTAGGTTTACTTACAGATTTGTAATTAAGTTTATGTTTATAGTTGAAAATAAACACTAACTTATAAGAAGCAATGAAGGCTTTTGCAACTTTAGAGTTATGTTTCAATACCAGTGCAAAACGTTCTTCAGGTGTCAGTTCTGAAGCCTTATCTGCATCAGCATTAGCCTTATCAATTACTTCTTGATTTTTCCATCTAGGGATTGTGAGTGCATCTCGCATATTGTCAATATACTTTGCCGCAAAGAATGAATCTGATACAGATAAGATATTTATCAGATGTACATCCTCTGGGCGAAGTACACGCATAATGTCATCAGTGTAAAGTCCGTGAGCTTCAATTTCGAACTGCTTAAGATATCTTACAATCTTCTCTACACAAACGCGTAACTGATACTTATAGCTATCGCTGCGACTATCATAAGTATCGAAGTCCGGTAATAAAATTAATGCAGTTGTAGTAAAACCTCTCATAATTTGTACCTCACAATTTAGGTATGACAAGTAGTTTTGCATTTCCACGTAACACAGTAACATTCGATAAAAATAGTTTATCCCAACGTATTACTGTATCAGATGTGTATGTATATAGAATTTCACCGAGTGTTTCTTCATCAACATGATCTGCAAACTCTACGTCTTTATCTGCTACTATAGTTAATTTTACTAATGCAGTATAAATAAGAAAAATACCTACTACTAGAAATATAGGTATTATTGTATAAAACTTATGTAAGTAAAATATGCATACAGGTATTGCTAGGATAGAAAGAATACCTAGAATGCAACGTACTAACAAAAATGTGAACATAAATGACCGTGTAGTTTTATCCATTTTAAGTAAATGATTCATGACGTTATACCTACTAGTAATGCTGAAATTGTAGTTACTATAAAGGATGCTACAATTAAAAGTGCGATTAATTTAATTGTCTTTTTCTTAAAGATGTGCATTCTGAGGCTCCTTATTAACTTTAATAACAGTGTTAGCCATATCTTTAATGTTCTTATAGATATAACGTTCTACTGGTGGTTCATCAGAAACATCAATAATCTGAACAAGTAATTTCTTGTCTGTCCATTCATGCCTTGCAGCAAGCATACAGTTTCGTACCAAAGGAGATAAAACCGAATTAGGCTGTGTTACATATAGATATGATGCAAGTATAGCTTCTTTGACAATATCAGAATTTATATTGTCAGTTATATTTGTTAACTGCTCTGCTATTGCTAATTCTGTTGCAAGTCTTACTACACCATAACCACGTTCATAATCCATATGGTCGTTCAGATGTTCAAATAGTTTAAACTTATCTATACATGAGAGTGCATGTATGTTGTTTGCAAAGTAATTCTTTATATAGGTCTGTGCGATTGTTATTTCTGGATTGACAGGTACTTCACCAGTTGCTTTTGTGATCACATTACAAGAAAAACCATAACGTGATTTCATCAAAGGTGATACCATTACATAACCACCGGCATAATCAAACTTAGCACTGTCATAATCAAATAAGCGTAGCTTTGCTACTCTGAATAATTTATCTCGTACTGTATATTCAATCCATGTTGCTTTTTCACTAGAGCGTATTTCTTGACTTATACAATATAAGCAAGCATTAGGTAACTCTTCGTCTTCAGATAAATCATTAAAGGACACAGTTGCAAAATTGTCTTCTGCATTAGAATACAATTTTATATTTGTATCCTTTGTAAGTGTGTTCACCTGTGTAGGTATTGTAAAAGTATTTATAACATACTCTATATTTCCATCAATAGGTTCCTGACGGAAATCCACTAACACTTCTTTATTTACATACTTCATAGCCTCTGCAAGACTATAAAACCAGTAAGCAATAGTGGTGTCACCTGTATCGTTTTGAAACTTTACTCTTAACAGGTCTGTTCCGTTTACTTCTTTTATCTTTGTCACTTCTGTGCATTCTGTCATTGTTTTTCACCCTTCTTTTAGACTTGTGATTTTTATGTACCTTTTTCTTTCTTTGTTGTGCTAACTCGTCTTCAAGTAATGACGCATAATAGTCCTCATCATCGTCTGTAACATATACAAACATGAAATCATCAAATAATTCAAGCACTACACATATTACACCAAATAATGTGAATAGTCCTATATTAACCCAAGGAATATTTCCTTTCATAAATAGGAAATCCCACACTAATTTTAATGCAAGTGCAACACCTTCTAAGACAGCACAATGCTTTACTTTTATAGTAGCACCCATAACACGCAGCATAAATATTAGGCGTCCTATAAGTGCTAAAAATAACCAGAAAGAAATATGACATAGTATAAACTCAAGAATTGTTGCTACCAGTATTAATGCTATTATTAGTGTCACAGTTTATCACCATTATCATTATGAAAACCCATTGCATGTGCTATTTCCATAAAAGCCTGCTGGTCTTCATAATACGTATCATTTAAACGCGTTTCAAGCGTTTTACTTTGTTCAATATATGAATCCATAGCTTCTGCCTTATCTATATCTCCAACCTGTCTTTGGTTTAGGAATATAATGACTAAAGCGGCGGCTAATACAATTACAGCATCCATTCTACCACTCTTTCATTTCTAACATGTCCACATTATTTTGTATAAGGGTTGCGTCATTAGGTCTGTGTACATACTCTAATCTTGTTATTGGAAGTAACTTACGTAATTCCAAAGCAGATTTTGTAACAGTACCTAATTGACGCGTAACTCCTTTGTAAGTCATTATTATCGGAAGTTCACCCTTTTCTAATGCTGGAATTATCAATGCAAGTGTGTCACTTGCATCTAATATACGTATATATGGATATGTTAGTTTTGTTCTAGGCGTTGCTATATTTTCATCTATACTTGAAAGCGTTTCAGGTATTTGTATTTTATCTGCCATAAAATACTTCCTTTATTTCTCTATAGATTTCTTTATAGTGCGTCTTTTACGTTCCGGTGCTTTTGACGACTCAACACGACGCTCTTTAGAACTTTTAGTTTTTACTGTACTTGATTTTTTAGGTCTATCAGTTGGTGTTTTATAATTCTCTGAAAATCTATTATTTAATTTCTCATACTGTGCATTTAACTGATTAGGTATGCTTGTAGCAAGATATAATGAGGTAGCATACGGGCATATTGCTGTAAGTATATAAGTTATGATATTGAATCTGAATAATCTCATTATCATAATATATACCACAACATGCAATAAATGAAACAGTATAAAACCAAAATAGCACAAAGGTAAAGAGTATATCTGTATGTAACCAAGTGCAGTATTTGTAGTTGCTGCAATAGCGAGTGGCGGTATACTTGTAAGAAGTAATCTAGGTAGAATACATATTATTGCAAGTATACCTACAATCTTTGTGTAACCGAAAGACTTGTAGAAAGACTTATATGTTAATGTAACACAACCAATAGGTAAGTTACTAAGTATAGCATCTTTATGTGACATCTTTCGTACTCTAACTTTACCATCTTTTATTTTCTTATTATTGCATCTATATGCGGCATGTGCAAAGTCAACAGGTCCAAAAGATAATACTACTAAAAATATAAGAAAAAATACTATTCCCATTATAAGCTCCTTATTTCAGACTTTTAAGAAAATCCATACCAGATGTTCCAGCAGGTTTCTCTTCTGTGGTCTGTAATATTTCTGGTGCAGGTTCAGGTGCAGCAGTTGATGATGCAGTCTGTTCGGCTGCTTCTTTTTCTAGTCTCTCTTGTTCTGATTTAGCATTTGCTTCATCGAGTAATGCTTCAAAATCAAATACAGGCATACGTATATGATCTTCATCCACGTACTCTACCTGTGGTACTCCTGAGTCCTCTTCTTCCTCTTCTTCAACATCATTTGATGTGTTACTCGTAGTAGGACGTGAATTTGTACTCATATAATTAGTTCCTTTGTTTCCTAAGAACATATCATTAGAGTATTCAATACATCCCATAAAGAAGTTGTTCCAACCAAGTTGATACTCTTCCTTGATTGACATTGAGAACCTCATTGCATTTAATCTAATAGAAGGGTCAGTTTCCGGAATTCTCTTAAAACTGAACGTATTAGACATTACATGTAAAGCACCAACCATATCGACTAAATCATCAAATGCTTCTGGACATAGAAGTAAGAATGGTGCCAGAATATTGATTGGATGTGGAGTATGCTCAAAGAAGAAATCAACATCAGACCTATCTGTTGGTACAGGATTTGGTGCCATTATATCCTGCGCTAACTTATGGTAGTCACCATGATATTTATCTTCCAAAATTACTGTTTGGTCATACAACATTCTGTGTATGTAGAAATAATTTTGTGATGCGTCTTGTAATACCATCACATCAACATCTGTAGGAACAAGCCGTTTGTCATTATATACTAGCATATGTAAACTCCTTGAACATATTTAAATCATTTGAGTAATAGATATATGCAATACTGTCTAATTGTTTATGATGTGTACTGTTCATAAATAATAGATATAGACGTGTGATAGATATTCCATCAATATGTACTGCATTCGGGTTATGTACTTCTTTACCCAGTAGATATTGTTGTTTGTCTAATAGTAATTGTTTTACTTGTTTAAACATACTATTATAAGCATATTCAGTACCTAATTCATTTACCCAAATTTCAAAGTTTCTTGAAAAACTTTTATTGCGTTGTAATAAATCTTTTAATACTTGACTAGTATATACATGTTTTGTATAACTAAATTCTTTTTGTACATCTCTTATAGTAATGGTGTCACCAGTACAATCTTCGTCAATCTTTTGCATAACTTCCTTTATTGTATCAAGGTTACGTTGCGATGCCTGATAAATATAGGAAACTGCTTTCTTGTCGACAGGATGTGTTAATGTACTTAAGAACTGCATATACTGTTCATATGGTTTTAATATAACTGGTTTATACTTTGGGTATTCTTCCAGTACCTTATTCAGTTTATTTAGTGGAAGATAAATCGTACAGTTTATGAAGTCTGGTAATTGTGAATCATCAAGTAAAGCTTTTGTTTCACTTATCTTCATATTTATGAATACAAATTCCCAACTACCTTCAAACTTAGGAGTAAGAACATTCACAATACTGTAGAACTCTTCCAATGTTTCTGGTAGGTAATCATAATGCTTATAATGCGTTTGTTTATTTTGTTCATACAATGAGAGCATAAGTGTCTATGTCGTTCTTTATCTGTTCTGCTTCTTTCTTCATTCTGTCACGATACTGATTTATAACATCAGCACCTTCAAGTATTACTAAACTACTTATGTAGTTATCATAAATTTCACCTGCACTAGGCATTTTATGAATTGAAACAAAATCTGTTTTATCATATGCCACAAAATCTTTTACAGGTACTTGTTCACCATCGATATACACAACGGGTGTTGGATTACCATCAGTATCTTCACCCATTTCTTGATACGGTAGAGTAGTCCAATCAACTAACTTTTTATTGTTTGAATAACTTTTTACCATATCAGAGCAGTATGTCTTTATGAATTCTTTAATTTTCATTGGCATCACCACCTTATTTTATTTCTCAATCTTACATTGTAATTCATCTAAATTACCGCCGGCTTCTTTGTAAGCTTTTAGTATCATATTAGTGAACTGTTGCGAAGTTAGTATCGGAATACCAGCTTCTTTTGCGATACGAGATTTCTTATGATCTACAGCATCTTCTTCTTTTATCAAACAGGATACATTTGTTTTACGAGCACCTACCTGCACAACATGTATTATGTCACCAATTAATTCATTTAAGTGCTCGAAGAAAGCATCTCGATTAGTGAAACCATGTATTGAACCAGTAGCCATTACATAAACATTCTGTCCAAGCATAGGTTTCTTTACCTCAAAGTAAGATTGAGCTATAAGTAAGTTTCCAGCATTATCACATAAAACTGGATAATCTTCTGAAATCTCTGAATCAAAGAATTCTTTGAATGATGCGAACTGATCAAGTACAGCTTGTGCCTGTGCTAAACCAAAATCCTTCACACATGCTAAATCTGCGATACGAGATAATGGTTCAGTAGGTTTTGTTTTGAACCACTCTTTAAGTATCTCTAGATGACTGTAAGGTTTATGTAACTTAATCCACTTAAGTGCTGTTGCAGGTCCCCATCCTTCCATATTATAGTATTGTGCTAAATATACAATTCTATAAGCCATATGTCCTGGACATTCTTCATTAGAACACCAGCGCTCTGTAAGAACGCCGGTGTCATGATTTGAAGCAATTGGTGAACCACAATGTGGACATGTCATCATCATGTGTTCTTTTACCCAATCTGGTAACATTGTATCATTCTGTGATAGAATCATCAGTATCCTCCACATCCTGCATGTTGGTTGTATTGTCAGTTTGTACGGTCTGTAAATCACTAGCAGCTTCACGTACGTCAGCGACATATACATTATCACCATAATGTACATAAGTAACATTTAATACTATACTACCAGAGTCAGGTAATTCTACCCATCTTTGAGGACTAATAGCATACCATACATACACTCCATTAAATACTTTACATTTAAGGAATAATTGTACACCATAAGTCGGACATTTTTCATAAGTACAGTTTACCATTTGTTCAGTAACTGATTCTTTACCTTGTCCTTCTGGTAGTGCTTTTTGATTAACCGGTTCAGCATTTTTCTCTTGTCCTAAATAAGTTTTATTGACAATATTCTGATAAGCTATTGAACCAGTACTTGATAATTGTTTTATAGATTCTCTAACAGCATTATCTTGTCTGTTCTTAGCGTTTGTAACCATAGCTTCTACAGACAGATTATACTGCTTTGCTAATTCTATCTCTTCTCCGGTGTAACCATACTGAGATAATAATTTAGCATCCTCATCTGAATCGACTACGTCACTTACTTCGTGTTGAGGTTCTTGTTCTTCTGTCGTGTCATATGACGTATTATCATATGAGGTGTTATCAACTGATGTATCCTCATATGATGTATCATATGTAGTTTCATCATATGTAGTTTCGTCATATGTACCATCAATCACATCAGAGTCAGATTTGTGTTTAAAGATAATGACTAAGATGATAACAATAACTAATACAGCAGCACCTATTATTATGTACTTACTTGGTATTCCGAAGAAAGTTTTAATATTTGTTTCTTCATCATCTTCTTCATCATATTCATCGTCATCGTCATCATAATCCTCATCAGTATCTTCTACTGCATCCTGTGTAGCCTCTTCTTGAGTATCTATATTTTCTTCATATGTTTCACCTTGTTTTGATATTTTCATACAATTTATAACTCCTAGCTCGAAACTAGTTCACCTAAATAGGTATTAGTTTCTTCATCCTTTACGATAGTTGTGACATAATTACTTAATTCTTCTATATCACAATTCTCAATAGGTATATTAGTATCCATTAAGCGATTACCATAAAGAATATAAGATTTATAGAAACCATTGTCTTGTCTATACTTCATCATAAATGCCAGTATTTTATTTATATCTTCATTTGTTTTTATGTCACAAAGGTCTACTATAATTGAGTCATAAGTTTTCCATACATAGGTTGGGCTCTTATCTACATGTAGATCAACTTCCTGAATGTCGTCATCATCCATCGGATCGTAATCATCATCCTCGATTACATCTTCCTCGAAAATTGGATTACCATCTTTATCAAACTCTACTAATGATTCTAATGCATTTATATCAAAATCATCATATTCAGGTTTTGTAACTGTTACCGTTATATTGGTAGTTTCAGGTTGTTCAGTTGTAGCTTTGCCATTGTTTTCCATGTATAGTTTTGTGGCTTCATTTATTAAATCTGCTTGATCCATATCTTTAAATTGCTTTAATTCATTGTGATACAAATCTAGTAAATCAAAAGTTAATGAGCCATCTCTAACATGATTTCCAACATTTATTGGATCTGGTCCATATTGCTTAATAAGCCCATCCATGTAGTTAGTTAGAGTTTCTCTACGATAATCATCTAATACTTGCAGATAATTATCATGATTTATAACAGACACACCAGTTTTTAAATAATCAGCTATTAACTTGTCACGTAGTCCAATAGGCATAGCACAAGCATCGTTTGAGTGCTCACCCCAGTTAGACATCAATGCTGGTTGTACACTGAAAGGTGGTGCACCTTTAACTGGTGTTTCCATACACTTTGTAATCATAGTTATTATCTCTTCATAGGGTATGGAACGGTCTGCAGATATTATAAGTTCGTCATGTATAGATAACATCATACGTACAAGTGGGAAACCATCTTTACCTGGTTTATTCCAACCACGTGCATAAATCCAATCATACATCTGTACTTCAGCAAGTTTAAGATAATCTGCTGCTGTACCCTGCACTGGTACGTTGTTAGCCATACGTAATATAGATGCACGTTTACGTGGCTCTAAATTAGGATCAAAGATCTCTGGAAATACTCTTCTACGATGGAACCATTTAGTTTCCATATAACCACGCTTTTGTACTAATTGTGCATTTGTTTTTATGTAGCGGTCAATACGCTTAAATGAATTATAAAAATCATCTAACTGCTGTTGACAAAATTCTACATTCTCTTTAGTGTATGCTGGACCAAACATTTGTGCTGCAAGTCCCATAGCAGATATAAGATACACGACACCAAAGTTACGACGTTTACCAGTACTTCTCATCTGCGGAGTTATCTGCCACATCTCAAGTCCAGAAATAAGTGAACCTATTATACGATGCACATCTTTTGTAGGATCTTTTGCCATATCAATTAATTGCTGTTCGCCAGCAAGATATGCTATCATACGCAACTCAATCTGAGAAAAGTCTGGTCCCCAGAAATCTTTATCAGGTGAGTCTGAAAGTATGCAATCTTTTAAGTCTGGTGGTAACTGATGCATAGGTGAGGACTGACGTCCAGTTGCAGCACCCCATTGATTAATCCAGAAGAAAACACGACCTGTTGACATTGTACGTTCAAATCGTGCATAGAATGCAGTTTTCAATTTGAAGTATTCTTTATACTTAGCGAGTATTAACATTGCGGGATATGCAGACTCTGAAAGTGCTTTTGCAGATATTATTTCTTTACCATATAAGTCTGTAATTCCATGTTCTACATCTTTAGGCTTAGCAGCTTTCTTTGCACCAAGCATCTTTATAATAGCTGATGATGTACTAGGTGCTCCTTTCTTAGTGCGCTTAAGTACTGGACACTTCATTTTATTGTAAATCAGATTGCTTAATACTTCTGATGAATTCAAGTTACCATCTTCATGTGTAAGTATTCTAAAAGCATTAAGCAGTGTGTCAATTATGTAGTTACAGTTTTTATACTGTGCTTCATATTTTTCAATATCAACACGTAAACCATAGTATTCCATATCTGCACAAATATCAGCTAAGCGATTCTCTAAATCCCAAAGACGCATTTGATTTGCTGGAACTTTACTAAGCTGATCTTTGAGTAGTATTATTACGTTAGAACCATCTGGACAACCATAGGCTCCAACTATATCTTTAGGTAGAATTGAGAAATTAATATCCTTCTTTGAAATAAATATATCTTCAAGTTCCAGATATCTTTTATTATTTATCTTTAGTATAAGTGACTTAAGGTCATGAGCACCACGTTTAATTACAGGATCTAGAATCATTGAACCCCATAATGTATCCCACTTGATGTGCAGGTCATAACCTTCTTTCAGCATAACCTTACGATCGAACTTTTTATTATGACCAACAAGTTTGTCTTGCTGGGCTATTACAGTTTCCATTAATTCAGGAAGAAAATCCATCGAAAGATTTTGTGTATCACCTATATGTCTGAATGGAAAGTAGGTGGACTTAGTTTCATTCTCACCTAGTATTATTCCTACCATGTGGTCTTCACCATATAAGTTTACATCAAGACCAGTAGTCTCTGTATCGAAACCTTTAAATGGCTCTGAACTATCTTTCCATTCTTGCAAACGCCTATATGCAACGTCTGCAGTGTCTGCCACTATAAAATCGTTGTCTTCAAGATGTGCTATATCTAATCTACGTTGTAATGTTTTTAGGTTATAGTACGGAATAGAAGACGTTTCTTTTATAGTGTCTTTTGTTATTGTTTCTTTTACATACTCCTTATAATTATCAGGTAATGTTCGTATTCCAAAATTTAATTGTTCTAGTACAGTGATTATCATATAATCATCTATCTGAATCATTTCAGATAACTTTATCGCATTTTCAAATGTTACTATAATTTTACAATTAAACTTTTCATTTACAGATGTTACCTTAGTTATAAGTTTACCGTTCTCCCATTTACTTTCCTTTGTCTGTTTCTTCTGCATTTGTTCTGCTTTAAACTTAGTTTGCATAAACAGACTATAAAGATCTTTATCTCCATATGTTGCAGTTTGCTTTTTAGTTATCATAGAGAAGATAATTTTATCTGTATCTATATCAAACTTTGCACCTTGCTCTACGATGTCAAAACGGTAATAACCATTTTCTTTGACTTCAAAGAAATCATATTTAGCATTAGGAGTGTGAAACTGTCCAGAATTTAACATATTTCTTTACAACCTCTTTCAGATGTAGTAACAGTTACTCTGGGTGCTATATAGTAGTATAAATGTGATTCAGGTAATATCTTTATACCTGTGGTATTGTACTTTTCATTCAGAGCAATTCTATAAAGGTTTATCTTTTGTTCACAACCTTCAATAAATTGTTCTCGTATTGGAGTGTATAAATCTCCAAACAATGATAAGTCATTTATATATGTTCGAACATCTGGGAATGTTCTATAAGCAATACCTAATTTTTTATCAACATCATCAATACCCTTAGATGCTGATACTAAATCATATAGAAAATCTCTATATATTAAAATTGGGTCACCTAGTAGATCTCTAAGTGCTTCCAATAAATCAAAACGTATTATTTTGTGGTCTGGTATTGGAAGGTCGTAGTACCGCTTCGGCTGCATCTCGTCTATTGAAAAAGGCGTCTGTATCATGTATGCCGGTACTTTCGTTAGATAAGGAAACGACATCGAAAATTACCCCCTTTGCTATAAGCTCATTTACCATACCTACATTTAAATCACTCATTTTATAAACAGGTATCATAATAGTTTAATCCAACGCTTCCACATAGCGGGTGTTATTGCTTCTACTGATTCATTGAAACTTGTAGCGATTATTTCACGTAAGTGCTCATAATGTATGCATACTAAATTCTTTTCAGTTATTGCAATGAATACACCATAGTCTGTTAGTATTGCTTTTCTATCATACTGTAATTCTTCAAACCAGTATGTTATATCAAATAAAGCTACTGTACTATCTATGGTTGCAAATCCATTCTCAAACTTAAGTTTAGATAAATCTAATCTGTTTTCTTCTGCACTACAATGATTATACTCACGTAACATACTATCCAGTTTTTCTGTATTTGACTGGTAGTCTTGTGCTAACTTGAAAGTTTCTTCTCTATCATGTAAAAACTTACTCGTATCATAAGTGTGATAGTACCTATCTAATATATCATCTATAATGTCAGATGTTACGATTAGAGTCTGTACTGAAGTATTATTTTCAATGTTTTTAGCAACTTCTTCCATATACTGTGAATTTGGTGTTAATACAGGAACTCTTATTGATTTGAAGAATTCACTGTTGAATTTTCTCATATCTTCATCAGCCAAATTAACATGCAATATTTCAGCATCTCTTTCGATTGCTTTTATATCATCATAGTATGACTTAGCATCGGTACGTCTTTGATTGTACCAATCGAAAGTGTCAGTTGCTAAATGATGTTTTTGTGTTTCAGTAAATGGTTCAGTAGCATCACCATTGAAGTCAGCATGATAGTAAGTTTCCGCTACAATTCTTGGTGCAGTTAGTTGATACGTTACGGATGCTTGTACTTTCTTTTTCTGCTCACGTGTACGTTCTGCACGTTTATATGCAGATATAAATGTAAGATAGTTTATACCACGTAATCCACCAAATCTGAATATACGTTTCATATGATATAACATATCCAAAGCAACTTCATTACGGTATTCATTGTTTAATTCTATAGCACTAAATGCAGGTTTTAAATCTGCTTCGTACATAGTTAGACCTTCTTGTCCATCTTCAGTACGTTTCGCAATATTACTTTGAACACCGTTATTCATTTCATATGTAGTAATCATTGCATCACTGCGATAGTATAAATTATCAATATATTTCAGTATATGAGATATATCAATCATTTTACCATCGTCGTGTATAACTGCACCACCATCTAGCGTTCTGCGATAATATGGTTTTACATATTCATCAATATCTGGATTGAATTCACCAAAATCTGATTTTTCAAAGTACTCGCTATCTTCGGTATTGTGTTCTGCTTTATCACTCATTGGCTTTTGTTTATCAGCATCATACTCTTCCCAAGATAATGCGAATTCTTCGAACGGTAATAAGGCTTCGCTACCATTTGATGTGTTATGCATTTGGTTTCTAAGCCTACCACATTCTTTGCGATACCATTCAGGAGTCGATCTTATATCCTCCTTGAAAGAAGGAGTCAAAACTATATCGCGGACTATGTCCTGACCGTACAGTCTTACTGGATTTTGAATTACTATCATGCACTACTCCTATATCTTTAAGGCATAATTCTTTGTAATTAGAACCCTTTATCATTTCATATAGAAGATAGGTGTCATCTCCTATAAAGAGCTTTCCCCTTAAGAAAGAAAGCTCTTTTTCCAGTTGTTCATCAAATTCTGACGCCATACTGTTTACTCAGTGCATTACGTATAAGGTCAGCATAAGTAGTATTACGCTTTACACGTAAGTCATTTAACTGCTTCTTTGTTTCAACAGAAACGGTTGCTGAGATACTAGGGTTCCTCTTTTTTCTTCTTTTACTCATGACTTATCCTCCTCAATGAGTTTACGTAGTAATTCTAAATTACATTTTTGAAATGCATAGTTAAATGGTATGTAAGTTCCTAAAACACCACATACTCTGCGTTCTTTTATGAGTTCTGTAATTGCTCTTTTTATTACATTTTGTGGTACGTTACTTGATGTTTTTAATTGTAGGGCTGCATAGTAAAATGTGTTGTCCACAACTATATCAATATCTCTCATCCATAATGGTATTTCATTATTGATGAATTGTATTAACCTCTCAGGACTATGTGCATAGTTTTCAAGGTCTTCTAAATCTAATAATTTAGCAACGAACATTATATGTTCTTCCTATCAAGTTTTACTACAACAGGATCTCTCATAGGTTCTGCACATTTGAATGTTATTACACCATCAGTGTCTATTTCAACTGTTACATAAACTATTCCAGTATTTGCTGGACGTATAACACCATAGGGATAGTATAATTCACCTATAAGTTCATTGTCCTTCTGCATCGCACTTGTACCTTGATACAGTGGAATGTACAGTTTATCACTATCTTCTGCATTCGAGTACATTTCGGTGACACTTAAAGGTATTGAAGAATTTGGTTCAACGATAGGTGTACAAATCCCATTATCACGACCAATCATCAGACCTTTTGTCACATCATGTACTTTTGTAGAAAACTTTCCTTGTTCAGTAAGCATAGCACAATATGCTGCACCCTGAGCTACAACTCTGTCCGGATCATAATCTATCTTAGCCACATGATCTTTACCAAACTCTTCTTTAACCATTGCTTGGTAATACGGGTCTTTTGTAGATCCTCCAACTAATAAGATTTCATAATCCTCATCAGCAAGATTTTCATTTATAATCTTATGTGTTAGGTCAATAGTTTCCTTAAAGGACATAACCATCAGTTTAATGTAATCTGTTTTCTTGAATTTGAATTCAGCAGGACCATTAAACTCACTAAGATCGATAATTACATCTTTACCATAGTTGTGAGACATTTGTAACTTGAATCCGGTACAAGCAATACGGAAAGCATTTCTACGTTCTTCATCCATAAGGAACCAAGGTACTTTTGCTTGCTTAGTGAGATACTTCATGATATTTCTATCGAGATTATCTCCACCAATAATTCTTCCATCTGTTGCTTGTACTATATAGGGACCATAACGACTATCTACTACAGATACATCGAATGTTCCACCACCTAAGTCCATAACAACAAATAAAGATTTCTTGCTACGTGCAATATATGCAGCAGCTGCAGTCGGTTCATTTATTAAACCAATAACATTAAAACCAGCAGCTACGGCTGCCTCTACAGTAGCTTGTCTCTGACTGTCATTAAAGTATGCAGGTACAGATATCATAACATCTTTAGCAACACCATTTGTCTGCCTTTTTAATTCTTGTAGTACACATGTACTAGCCTGTCGTGGTACGGCACCTTCGATGCCCAATGACATATTCACTTTAAATGAACGAGTTGCTTTCGGATTAGAATACTGTGTTGCACCTGCTTTATGTGTATTCATATCAACACAGCTGGGAACTAAATCTGATAAATAACCCGTTGCGGCATTACCTATCAATGAATTGGTAGTTCCAAGGTCTATTCCAAAATATGACATAATTGCTCCCTTCTATATTAACTTATTGTAGCTAAAATTATTTACACCTCCTTCTATGAACACCAAGGGCTGTAACACCCTTGGTATTGTTTGTATTATTCAATTGTGATATAAGGATTCTCAATATCGTCAAGAACCTCAGTTATAGATACTTCATCTGTTGATATTTCATGTGTCTCAAGTTCTACATCTGCATCTGCATCAGTCTCAATTACCGAACCATCAACAGTGTCAGTATTATTGTCATCAGTGATAACGATATCTTCGATATCATCTTCTATCACTTCTTCTTTGTTTTCTACTACGATAGTAGTTGTATCCTCAATTTCTTCTGGAGTTATTATATCTCCAGTTTCTGTGTTAGGTGTCTGAATAACATCGTCTGTTTCAGGGATGTCTGAGTACATAGTTATGCACTTAACTACACCTTCGAATCCAGGAATAAAACTAATATCACCACGTGTTTTGGCAGTGCTATTTAAGCTTCTAGTATCAACAATAAACTCAACCGCGTCACCACGTAATCCTACACTATGATTATTTGTAGTATGTTGATTTGCTTTAGCATCTCCAATGATACATTGGATAGTAGTCCCGTTGTCCAAAGTTACATCGATTGGCATTCCTATTGTATGACTGAAATAGGAACCAACTGCCACAGTATACCTTCCATTGACTGTACGCAAACCATTTGCATCAGTCACTGCCTGTTTTTGTAATGCACCTTGGGGTGAACCGGAATTTAACTTCCTGTAATCCATGTAGGTCTTAAAAGAGCTTACTACTGGAACATCTCTTGTAATTACGTTTCCAGCTTGTGTAGTTGTGCTGGACATTAAAAGAGACAATAATAAACTCATTCCTACAATAAGTCTTACACTACGTTTCATAAAATCCTTTCTGTTGCCTACGAGTTACTTTTGACTGTAACCTCAGTCTAGAGTATTTCCCATATCGGGCTCTAGTTCAGGATCAATCTCCTGTTCTGAAGCAGCCACAGACCCAGTTGTAGGGATCATCGACGGATTACCGTTGAAGTCCAGCTGAGCCTGGTTTGTTGCCGTCATGAATAAGAAGTTAGCACGTATCTGTACATTCTCATTCTTAAACAGTACGCGTAACTGATCGGCAGTAATTGACTTTGTGTCTCTGATAAACTCAAGAAGATCATCTTTACTTAGAGTATTCCACCACTCATCGATAAGTTCTGAACACTTACGATCCAGTCTCTCCTTGTAGTTATCAGTTGAAGAAATATTACTCATACGTTTCACTTTCCTTTCTTGTGATTAAGAGTATCCGCTTATGCGGTAGTTCAAAGAACTTTAGTTATATTGTATAACACTTAACGTGTGTATACCATTGTTACACATCTTCTTTAGATGTTTTAGGTTTATCTTTATATGTATCTACGTATACTGATTTGTGATACATTAAACCTTGTATTGTTTGTGGACATAGATTGATCATGTCTGCTGCACAATTAAAACGATTATTGTCTTTTATGTAGTCGTCGTGATCACCTGCTAAAACTTCACCACCATAGGTATGTAAATGACCATGTAGTACCCAAGTGTAATTATCATAATTAAATCTATCCTTAGGTTTATGTATAAGTAGAGTATCATTACTCAATATGTATTGATGTATTCCATCAAACAGATCAAGTGCTGATTTCGGCCAAAATTCTATATTGTCATGATTTCCCACCACTAGTATTTTATGTCCATGCAGTGCCTTTATGGTTTCCCAAGTTATCTTACAATTTATACCAACATCACCTAGTATGAAAGTTATATCATCTGGGCTTACCATATTATTCCAATTTGCTATTAAATGTGTAAGTCGCTCATTTGGGGATTTATGCCATTTTGCCACTGCAGGATCATACAAGTGTAAATCAGCAATATATCTAATTGTTGACTGTTGCATGTTCTAATGCTAATTTCACATACCCACTAGGTAGATTTACAGTATGTGCAAATAAAGCTGTGTCATCAGTTGCAACTTTATATCCAAACACTTCACCATTGATATCAAGTAACATTACACCACTTTTGAATATCTTAATATCTTTCATAGTCTTACCTTTCGCTGATACGAAATCATACCAGAAATTATTTGCTGAAGTGTAAAATGGACGGACACTAACATATCTGTCTTCGTCGTAGTATGGGTAAACATTTATGTCTTTTCCAGAGGTAGTGAAACCTGTCCACTGTCCAATAGCATAAACAGTTAAAACACCATTACTACAAGACGTATTTACTTCTGATATTGGTGGACGTTCTTCTGACTGACAACCAACCAACAAAAAGCATAATGCTAGTATCAAATATAGTTTTACTCTTCTGAGCATACTGTATGAATTTCGAATGGAGAATGTCCTGGTAAAAGAAAACATACCGCGTCTCCCATTGCCGTACCATAAGTTTTTATTAAACGTTGTTCGTCCTGTGTAAATGGTCTCGGCTTTAATATACCCATGCGTTCTGCTTTGTTCTCAGTAATTGATGTTGACCTATTATGTAAGTCTTTTATAACGTCATCACCTATTATTGAATAATACTTGAACACACGTTCACACTCTTGACTTGTCCAATAATCTTGAACCATTATAAGCTCCTTTTAACTCTTTATTATATATGTATAGACTGTTAAAAATTAGGTGTGCTTATCCATGTCAAAAGAGACTGTAAAATTTATGAGTTTCAATAATGTTCATAAACAGGTTTAGTTGCTGCCTCAAAAGTCTGTTTACGATACATCTCAGCTTCGTCTATTGCTTCCTTATACTCATCATATCTTCCTTCATATTCTTGCTGAAGTAGTCTTGTAGCTAACTCATTTATATTAGCAATAGAACTTGATACGATATCAAAAGCAACTGGTGAGCCAGGTACTAATTTCATTTTAATTATACGTTCCCAATTTGTAATGTTTATAGAACGTTGCATAGCACCACCACGTGAAATAGGTTTTATCAGCAATCTAGGTGATATAACGTAACGATTGAACGACTCATCATATCCTATTACGTATGATTGATATACAGTTTCTTCCCACTGAAGTAAACGTATAGCATATTTGAAACCACCATCAAATACTATTCCGTCTGTAGGAGAATCATAGTCACCATAGTCTGCATCTAAATCATACACACCATCATGTATGTCTGTGTAATCAAATACAGGTATATGACCAGGCACATTGAAACCCCAATCTTGTAGGGTCTTAAATTTATTCTGTGTATTATAACCATGTATGTCAAATGCATGACATTGCAATAAATCCACATCTTCTGGGTGTGCTAAAATTGTAGAGACAGATGCACGTTGGTCACGTACATTATACTTGTTTCTTATATATCCAAAATTTGAATTTGGAATTGTGCATTCCATAACTATCTTCACTTTACCCATAACAGGTATTGTGTTTGGAATTATAGCCTTTAAATGTTCTACACGCATAGCGTTTGAAGAACGTCCACGTGTGTTAATAGAAACAAGTTGTTTATTGTAGTAAGATGCCTGTACATTCCATCCATCGTGTTTATAAGATAATGTTCCAGTACCAGTCCAACCCTGAAGTCTTGCAGCTAAATCTGACCAAGTATTTATACTTTCGATTGATTCAGTTTTATCAGATAATATAATTGTCTGAATAGCATCTTCACGTCCTACTTTACGTAACAGTTCTGTTGGACAAGGATCATCTGACCATGTACGATGTATGTATTCATTATCTGGATGAAGTCGTTTACAAGCTTCTAATAGTATTGTGTACTCTGCATCTGTGATTAAAGGTTCACCTATTGAGTAGAACCAACGAGCCAGTATTAACTGTTCTAATTCATTTAGATTATTGAATTCCAAAGACGTACTCCTCATCAAATGGGTGATCTTCAGAAGATAAACCCTTTGTAATAGTTCCAGTATCTCCACCCATAGTGTTCATATTCTGTAAACATTCTATGATTATGGGATAAGTATACATGCTTCCAGCTGTGTTGATAGTGAGAGTGGCTTCTACAGTGTCAGCGCCTGTAGTTACTTTTACAGGTATAGTAGTAAGACTCTCTCCTGGTTCAACAGTTACATTGCTTGTAACGATACCTTCACCTGCAATACTTATAGTAGATGCTGCATTACCATTAGTAAAACGGATATCAATGTCTTTACCATTACAAGCAGCTATTGCATTAAATGCAACAGTATTATTATTTAGGGTATCAACTTTTATCATTGTACCTTCTGAATTAACTTTACGCAAAAAGAATGTCTTTACAGTAAAGATTCCACAAATTAAAACTGCAACAGCAATTACAGCACCTATAATAGCGAAAACAGGTTTCTTGCTATAAACTGCTACTATTGCATTATCTACCATCTTTACATATCCAGAAGGTTTTTGATTAGGTAAAGGTACTTCGGTAAGATTATTATCATACCAATATAAATCTGGATCTTTCTTACATGTAGGTGAAACTGTATAAATCTGTCCATATATATTAACAGTTTTCATTATCTACTCCTACTAAGAAGTTTAGCTAAACTTCTATGTTGTCCATTGAAATCTATACCAACTAATAATTTTGATTCAGACAAACCTAATGGTTGTCCTTGTGTTACGTTATCGTTAACGTGTACAGCAATATTGTTTATACCTTTGTAGTGTACACTCACATAATCAGCATCTGATATTACTATAGTGTTCTCTGAAATAGAAGTGACTTTACCATTAAATATACTACGTACCATTGTATCAGGTGCTACATTATATATTGTAGCATCATCAATATTTTGAATATTTTTATATGTTTCTAATGGTGCATTATCTAATTTGAAGTCACCAAGGTTTTGAGAAACTGTGTACTTTTGATATAATGCTTTTGCTTCTTGACACTCTTCATAAGTGACTGGAGCAACATTAACAGATACTAATTTAAGTTTTCTTTTATTTATCTCAACGGCATTATTATAACGTTCTTTAGCATTTAATAATTCATCTTCCAAACGTATAATTTGATCAAAGCTTCTATTATAAGAATTATTTAGTTGATTCTCATAATATTGAACTTGACGTAGTAACTCTTCTTCATTTATGTGATTTGCTGATAGTGCTAAAAGATTACTATACATAATTGCTTGTTTCTTTGTTGTATTATAATCGTGTAATGTTTTTAACACATTCGCATCACATGAAGATTGTGGTTGTAATTCATATAATTCATATAATTCTTCTGTAGTATTATTAGCAAAACATGGAGTAGGTATGCTACAAACAAGTAATGCCATTAAGATAATAAACAACTGTTTTACTGAGTGTTCCACCCTTGCTTAAAATGCGTGAAGTCTATATAATGTACATGAAATGTTATACAAAACCAAAAACCTAACTTTGGTCTCAAATTAGAAGCTTGTTTACATGCACTCATATAAAGTCTTACACGTTTAGGTAAACTATAATTTTTATAGTACACTCGTTCAGTAATCATTACAGGATGTTCGTCTTTATCATACTTTATTATAAAGTCTGATTTATTATAGACACCAACTTTATTGTCTGTATCATAAAAGGCAATTATATCACCGGTGTCCCAACTATCCTGATGGTAATCTTTTAAACGCTCCATAAGTTCACTCTTTGTTGAGACATATGGAGCTAAGTTATCTGAATAGCCTTTCATTTAGATACGTCCTTTACTAAACGATCATAGGTTAATTTTGCTAATGCATGTGGATTTATAATACTTGTACATGTATTTACATCAAACGTGAATTCTTTATTCTTTCGATTATGTACAATTACTTTATCTCCATCAATTGCTGTAATAACACCAATAACATCATTTTTGATAATTATTTCACCAATCTGCATACAGCATCCTCGAATGTTTTTAATGTGTCATTTATTTTTGCAATAAGATGTAAGTCATCTATATTGTCAACTGTTATTGTTTCACCTGTATCAGTAGCACATGTGGGTGTGTTTGTGTCAACTATAACACCCACATAGTGCTTATATAAATACAGATCTCCAATACTTAATTTACTCAAGCAATAGCTCCTTCAGACTCGGATTTGTAGATCCGTACTATCCTGTTTCCAAAACATCTGATGAATTCTTTAACTTGTTCATCAGCATTTGTTAGTCTTTCTGGTTCTCTGCCTATAATGCCGATGTAGTCGAAACCTTCAGTGCTTTGACCATCATAGTCTTCAAAATACCAATTCTTGTAATTTTCTGTATTGTCCATAGTATGTCTCCTTAACTTCCATCCATTAGTATCTCCTCGCATTGTCTTCTAAGAAATGTGTTACATTAGTTCCAGATTTTATACCTTTAGCAAATAACATTCTGTTAATAGGCTTCATAAAAGCATCTGTCATATTAATAGCACTAATTCTAGATATGCCTTTACCAACATTTTCCATTTGGATATTATCCATAGCATCTAATGAACTGTTGATAATATTTTTAACACCCACTAGAGTTTTTATTGCAGTTGTATTGTTTGTTGCACCACAGTAAAATTCCTGAGCTGTCGCACACTGTCCAGGTATTAGTTTACGTGATATAGGTATTCCAGTTGCTGTAAATTCATCACGTACACGATCGGTACTTACTATTATATATCTTGTAAGTGCTGCTACTAAAACTTCTAAATGTTGGAATTTAATACTTACTTCTTCACTATATAACGTGTGAAGTTTAGCTACTAAATAACGCTGTGCGTTTTCAACTGATGTGTATTCAATCAGTTCCCGTAAATCATAATCTCCACGAGAAGTAGATAGTCCCATACCTTTTCTTGCATGCTGTATGAGTTCTACTTTATTGCTCACAGTAATGCTCTTTTTAGAATCACCTATTTTAACATTTACTAGTCCGGGAACCTTTGATGGTTCTTTACGGACTTCACCAGTTTCCCATGCAACAGGATCATAACCTACATAGCCCTTTGAAAGGTTCTTCATAGTTACATAGGCTTTAACTCTGTCGAATGCAGAAGTAACACTGGACGCACCACTAACACCACCTTTATGGAATGTGTTCATAGTAAGCTGTGTTGCTGGCTCACCAATTGACTGTGCTGCGATTAATCCAATACTTGTTCCTATTGCTACTAACTTATGTGTAGAATAGTCAATACCATAACACTTCTGACAGCATGGGTTTTTACAAGTTATTGGTGACCTTAATCTATAAACTGCCTTGTGGTCTTTTGCTAATCTCTTAGCTTCCTCAGGTGTAATAATGTGATCTGAGTCAGTTCCTTTACCAGCAAAATAATGACCTTCTAACCAATTTGCTAGCAGTTCTTCAGGATGATCATCTTGTGAGAAATTCTGTTCAAGGAATTCATATGATACTTCAATACCATTCATTGTTCCACAATCATTTTCTACGATTGTGTATCCTTGAGTAGTATGCCACATCTGCCTAGATGCATATCCTGTGTCACCAGTTTTTAGTGATTTATCTATCTGTCCTTGACGTCCACCATAAGCATTTATAAATATCTCTAATGGTGTTAACTGATTAGCATAACTATTTTCAATTATAGCGTCAAATGACTCTGTGGAGTTTTTCTGTATGTGTCCTTTATATTTGAATACCTGTCTTAGATTAGAAAGTTTACCACGAGCACCAGATTCTACCATAAGTAGATAACCATTATCAGGTGATAATGCCCGCTTAGTTCCTTTATCAATTATTGCTTCCAAAACAGCTACTTCATTATTGAATGTTTCACGGTATGTATCAATAGTATCTAATCCTATTGAATATAAGAAATCAGGCTCTTCCAGTCTTGCATAGAAAGTTTCAAAACAATGCTCATAATTCATTGTTCTCTGAATGCCTTTGTTTATAGGATCTTCTACTGTAACATCACCAACTTCTGAGATTGTATCAATCAGACCTATAGAAAGAGGATATAATTTAGCAACTCTAAAACCAAGCTCTACAAGATGATTTATTGTTCCTACAAATGTTCCTGGAGGTGCTTCTTTTCCGGAACCAAGTGGATATGCATCAGCTCTCTGTCCATAAGGATGTAAGATTAGTGTAATATACTTTCCTATTGTATCTCCGGAGATCTGTTCAATATATTCACCATTAGGATTATCTGGAACTGTGTTGCCTTTGTCATCCACTTTTGTAGGACATTGACTTCTGGGTTTAATATCTCTAGGATCAAAACAGTATTTGAATGCTGCATCACCTGCAGTCATCGTATTACCTTCAACTGTTACTTTATCCCATACAGCAGCTCTATTCTGTATTACTAAATCATAGGCTGCTTTATAAGATGAAATATTAAACTGTTGGGCATCAGGATGATCTTGATATGAATTACGTGTACATAAGAATAATCCATATAGCATATCTTGACGTGGTGCTATTGTAGATGAACCATCTTTAGCTAAGTATATATTATTAGTAGTAAGGATTAGATTTTGCACTTCAACACGTGCTTGATTTGAGATAGGTACTTCCAAGTGTGCCTGGTCTCCATCAAAGTCCATATTAAAAGCAGGGCATACAAGCGGATTAACTTGTATAGCATCTGAGTTGCTCTTACCTATATGGAAACCCTGAAAACTGTGTCTATGCAAAGTAGGCTGACGTCCCATATATAAAGGGATTAATTCTAGCATACGCTCTTCATCAATGATTTGCATCATTAGTTTATGCATAAACTTTTTCTTTTCTGGGTCTTTAGTGTGTATATCAGCAACAGTTAGTTTGCTAAATGGTAATGTGTTATTAGCACGCATCTCATCTAACTTTTCAACTAACTTGGGTAATATATGGAATTCGTAAAGTTTAGGTAACATACTTTCCGGAACATTTATTTGATCCAGTGAAAGATATGGAGATATTGTAACAACAGAACGTCCAGAATAATCTTGACGTTTACCTAAATTGTATTCACGTATCTGTCCATGTTTACCACTTAATGCTTCTATTATAGACTTTTTGTCTTTATTAGGTCGTGTAGGAGTATGCAGTAAATCCTTGCCATAGTACAGAGCATTGACTGCTCTGTTCAACTTGTTGTTGTATTCAATATAACTTTTTACATGTGTATGTTCACATGTTAAATATGACTGTACGCTTGCGTTTGCTTCTATTATCCTTTGGTACATTTCTGTGAAAGGGTGAACTCTACGTTCACTCATACCAGTAGACATACGCATAGCATATGGAAGCACAATTACAAAAGGTGCTATCATCGCAAAGAGAGACGATTTATCTTCAGGTATACTAAGTAGAAGAGCAAGCCTGCCTAATGGGTTTTTCAGTAAATTGTACAGCTTCTTATGCCAAATTTCTTTCCAGTTTGCAGGAAGATTTTGCTTCAGTAAAGCCATATCATTACATACCAATGTGTAATTACCAAGAAGTACATAGTCATCATTAGTGTGTACAGCAGTTTTTACTATACTCAATTCAGACTTTAAGTTCTTCTTTTTATTTAATGATAGTGCTTTTAAGAAAGCACCTAAAATTATAGTGGATATGGATTTATCTATATCTAAGTCTTCAATTAATTTATAAATATAATCTGTACCTAAATATAATCCAGTTGCACTATCTGTCTCATGAATAGGTTTTTCTACCTTTGCTGCTATATCATAAGCAACACCACATGCACAAATAGTCTGCCACTTTTTCTGTTTAATACCAAGTATATCAGCAAGTATAGTACCACCTTTACCTGCTAAGGCATAGTTCAGTACGGGTACACATAACTGAATACATTTGAACTGTACTCTCTGTGACTGATCTACTCTACCAGTATCATCATCTATAGGTGGAGTCATTTCTTTAAGTGACTCCGCATTAGTTACACGCTCAAACACACTATAGTCCTGTGAACTAATTGCATGAGTGTCTTTGTTGTATGTGTAAGTATAATTACTTATTTGAATCGGTATGCCCATTCAGCATCTTCCTCCTTTAATGTACCAGCATTAAGACGTTCTACGTAATTAGCTATACGCTCATGTAAGAAACTAGCAGTCATTCCATGATTAAGTTTATAAAAGATACAATTCGGGTTATCGAATTTAGGTAATATCTGAACAAACTCATTCAAGTCAAACGACTGTGCGAATGTCCAATAAGGACGTTGTTTACTTAAATTTTCTGTATACTTCTGCATTTCTGCAACACTTATATAGCCTGTATCCTCACGTAATTTTAAACGTATAATCCATGGTGCAGGTACACATCCAGTTGCTGTACAAAATACATCAGGCTCAAACCAAGGATCTACATCCTTAGACATTTTAAATGTCATATCTGAGTCTGCTATCAATACATGCTCTGCCGTAACACTGGGTGAGGTAACATCACACGAATACTCAAGGAAATCAGTATGTACAGTAGATATCTTAAAATCTGACTTCAAATGTATTGGACCTATTATGTACTTATCTGTGAGTATTGCTTCAGTGCCATAGGGCAGATTGAAGATATAATGCTTAGCCCTGTTATTTAGGGTTATGTGACTTTCAGCAATATTAACATCTCTTGTTATGGAAATCTTTTTACCTAACTCTGTCTCTCTAAAAGGCAGTTTCATTTTTACATGTGGATTTCCATGTCTGTCATTTGCTGTGTATGTCTGATAACCTATTACCTTTTGTACAGGTATATGAGCATCCAATATCGCTTCTCTTAAAAATAAGAAGTACTTATGTGTTAAGTCTGGATTTGGAATGTGTAGAAACTCCTCATTCCACTCACATATATGTTCATCGATTAAGTATTCGAACATTTATAACTCCTTATCGCATTGATTTAAACAGTGACTTTTTAATTTCAATTATTGCTATTACTACTGCAATCAAAATTGATGGTGACGTTTTTAAGAAATCCAATATATTGTAAGAAAGATTTCCAAATGTCACACATACATAACATAGTATTATTAAATATATAATTAAACATATTTTATCGTATTTAACCGGCATATTTGCCAAATGCACATTAGCAGGTATTACAGGCCAGAATAAAGGTACTCCTCGTTTTTGAAATAAGTCTGCTATGATATGTAAAACGTAGCCCCAAATCCAACCAAATAATAATGCACGCACTATACTTGCAAGTTCAGGTATATGTGTTCCTTTTAACATTATCATTATAACAACTGCTATTGCTGGAAATAATAATGTATGTGTTAATCTTCTGTGTCCTAGAAAACCTAATGGTCTTCCAGGTAAGTCAAGGTCAGGAAATACTGAACCACTTACAATAGCAATTACAAAGCAAGAAGGTCCAAGTGGACTTTCTGTAATTACAGGTAATTTATCACTAAGTAATGTTGCTCCAGCTATTCCAGTTGATAGTCCAATCATTGTATGTACCGGACCGTTCACTTTAAATTCCTCCTATAGTTGAACGATAGATTTCTGAGAAATCATCATCATCGAAATCATCATCGTCATCTTCTGTATCATCACTCTTTGATGATGGTCCCATAGGTAGTCCAACATCTATTGAAGGTTCAGCACTCTGCAATGCTTTTAACATATCATCATATGTTTTATTTGCAGTATCTGTTTGAGGCTGTTGTGACTCCTTTGGAACACTTGGTGTTGTTTCTACAGGTTCTTCTGTTTGTTTTTCGTCTGATGAAGCCTGTTTAACATTTTGAAGTTTCATTTTAGCAACTGGTTTTTTCTCTTGTGCAGGAGCAGTTACTTTGTTCATTGGAGGCCCTTCTTTAACCTTTTCTGTTTTTACTTTAGTTGTAACCTTTTGTGTTTGTTGTTTCTTATGTTCTGAAGATTTTACTTCAGATACTTTAAAAGGTACAAAAAGGTAGAAGAACGATACTACTAGTATGACAAGTAATAAAATCATACAAGTAGGAAATGCATCCTTTGATAACAAACCTATGATTAGCAGTAGCGCCATAAGCGCTACTACTATTATCACAAGCTGTGCATTAAAACTAATTAATGAAACGAAACATCTTGTTTCAATCTTGATATTACGTTTGGTCATACGTGTCTCCTAAATTGAATATCTTTTCAGGATCCATCACTTCAACTGTTTTGTTTTTATGAATGTAACTCTTGTTATTGTTGTTTATAACACGCTTCAAGTCATAAGTATATTTACTCTTATTACCCTGCATATCGTATTCTTCACCTAACGTTATCCCAACATTAGAGTCGAATGTTATTTTCAAACCTAATGCTGTAAGATAGTTGTATAGGTTTTCAACTGCTGCTGACTGACAATATTTCAAAGGCACATTATTTATGTATCCTAAGGCTTGTGCGTGTTTATTATATGACGCGCCAGGATTATCTGATTTCTCATTCAGACTTTCCTCTAGCAATGCTGATGCACCATAAGCAGCTAGTGCTATAAGTTCCATTTCACCAAGACGCTGACCCTGTTTACTAACTTCATTCTTCAACGGCTGGAAACTTGTTGCACTGTACTCTTCGTCTATAGGTCCAGAACGAGCACAAACTTTCTTTGCTACTTCCTGTTCAAGCTTATTAAAGTAGGCATATCCGAAAGTAACTTTTGCTCTATAATATGTATCTGTTTCTGGATCATACATTTTAGCCATGCCGTCTCTATCGAAAACATCTATCCATTCATAAAGACCGTCACGTCCTTCCCATGCTAATTCAAAGAAATCAGCAGGAATATTGAATGCTTGATATTCTGCAATAGAGTTGGTTTTACTCATAAGAGTTTCTGCTGAGGTTACTTCACGACGTTTCAACCACTGTGAATAGTCATAAATGAAGTGCTGTAACATTGCTACTTCTTCCGGAGATGCACCATTTATAGAGTCACTCTGGAATGTTATGTTTAATACATGCCCAACAAAACTTGGATATAATTCATGTATTTGTCCAAGGTTCATACGTGATGGTACACCTAATGGATTAAGTATAATATCAGGTATTTTACCATTCATGAACTGAGGCATTTGTGAGTTAGGTAATACTTTAGAGTTGACGCCTTTATTTCCATGACGTCCAGCCATCTTATCACCATCAGATAGTTTATTAAATGCTAACGTATAAATAACGATATATTTATGTCCTGAGTTAGAGTCATATTCATGACACCACTCAAATGGTATACCATCTTCATTCTTATCAGCATAAACTACCTTTTCAGGTTTTGCTAAGTCAATTCTGTTTGCCAGATATAAATTTGCTAGTACTTCGCCAGCATTCACATAATGAAGATTTGGTGCTAGTCTGCATGTGTAGTCTTTGTCATCAGGTACTGGTACTGTAATCTTATGAACTATCATAGATGTGTAAGCCTGTGATGCAGCTTCTGAAACTAAGATACCATCTTCATGATTATATCCAGCAATTATATATGCTATTAAAGCATTACGACTCGGAGAATAATAACCTTTCTGAGTCATACTTGTTGTTGCAAGTAAGTCACCTGTATGCACTTCATTTCCTTTATAGAAATGTAGGTCTGTCATAGCAATGGAATTTTCAGATATACGAGAATTACTTATACGATATGACTCACCGTTATTCTCAAATACTGATATATTACTTACAACATGATTTATGTGTTCTGTTGTGTTTACATATTCAGGACCTGGGTCATCAATAAATGCATTACGTCTACAAGGAGTTAAGAAATTTGTAGGAACGTCATAATGACACATTATAGGTTGTCCTTTAACTACGTGTTCACCTGGATATACCATTTCAAACACATAGTTGTAGTCACTACCTTTGTATTCCCAAGAATCCATATCACAACATTTAGCAATTTCGATTTTACCAGTAGCATCATTCTTTATATACATTCTACCAGTAACTATTTCTTTACGCTCTTGCACAACACCATCACAAGGAGATGTCACTACATCATACCACTGATATGTCAACATCTTATTGTACATAGATGTAATCACATGAGGTACTTGTGAATCTACTAACGGTATTGTTTGTTTTATCTGAGCATCACCATATGTTACACGAACAGCATCATCACTACCTGCAAAAGGAATAAGTGACGTAGTAAGAGATAACATCTGTTCCGGATTAATGTTTACATATGCACACCAGTTAGATTTAACATCAGTATTATTTGAATTATTCTTATCTGAATGGATAAGATCTGATGTAGGGATTTTTGATATTATGAAAGGTTCTCCCTTTTCTGGATTAGGAATACGCGCAAGTACAAGACCATCTTCAATATAACCATCTTTATCTACTTTAAGGTCAAGCAAGTCTACAAACTTGTTACCACGTTCCTGTTTTGGTGATAGTTTATGTATAACATCTTTATTTATTTTAGGACGTCCACCAGCACTTATGATTTTATAGTATGGTACACGCATTGTCCCATCTGGATCAACTATACAACCTATTGTACGTGAATTAACCATACCCAACTGTTTACCAGCAGGTGTTTCTAGTGGGCATATACGTCCATAGTATGGCATTGCCAAATGACGCATTTTATCCGGTGGTTCTTTAAGTGCAATGTTTGCATGTGTTAATTGACTCATCTCGTCAATTATATTTGTACCTTCAACTGCTACAAGTACGTTATCTAGATACATTGCAGATAACCACTTTTCAGTTAAAGTGTAAGATACATTTGCGCCTGAAACTAAACTTTCTATATATTTCTTTATTTTCTTTTCTGAGTTATACCTATCACTTATAACTCTTCTGAAGTATTTTGAAAACTGTTCATCAACTAGTGTTAAACGCTTAAGGAATGCGTCATCTCTATTCTGTAAAGTTGTTGACTGACCTACTTCATTTATACGACACACATCAGCAAGTATAGCCATGAAATCATGAACAGTGAAATGCTCAAGAACACTTTGAGGTGTAGGTGCAAAAGTTGAGTTATTGAATGTGTAAACCCAGTCATTATAATGTCTACCCTCAGGTATTGTGTCTACAAGTTCACCAAGGCGTACCATATGATTTCCTATGATTTCACGCTCCAGTGAAAATGTGATTGTATCATCTGTTCCAGGCTTATAACACTGAATGGTAGTTATAGGTATCTGTAAGAAGAAATCTATCAACTCTGCAGTAATCTTTGTACCAAGAGGAATATCTATTACTGGCTCGTCCTCTGTACCATATATTGTCTCAGGTATTATATCATGTTTTGAATACTGAGGAAGTATAGTCTTAAGAAAAGCACAGTTAACAGTACCTTTAGGTAAATCCCTAAAACTTATATGATTTGCTAAAATATAACCACGAAAGTCAACATCATAATTCTTTACATAAACAATATTTATGCAGTTACGATGTAACTTATTTATAAGTGACTTCGTTATTTCTGTATTAGCAGGTATTACTACATTACCATTAATATCACATATATTTCTTGATGTAACATATCCTTCTGCATTAGACAGATTATACAAATCATTAAGTGATTCACGTGTATTAGCACCTAAGTTATACATATCATTATTCTGGTTGTTTTCGGCACTAAACTTGTCAGTGAATTTTAACACAGAATTATACTCACTAATATTCTCAGCCGTTTCTTTAGGCTTAACAGTGAGTGTTGTTCTTGAGTAATTATCCACAAAAATATCATGTACACGTGTTTTATGATCACCTGCTTGATAGAGCATTCCTTGTATAAGTTTATCGAGTGCAAGACCATTCTTTGAATCGAGTATAGTAATACTATATTTTGTCTTAGTCTGTTTGAACTTAATCCTTACGTTAGCTCCAGGTAAGGCAATACTATATATACCAGACTCAAAATCATAAGATACGTCTTCGGCAGACTTTAATATTCCTAAGCAAACCTTCTCACCGTTTCTTGTAGATAATCTACTCATATCAGTCATATAAGGTAACTCAAGAATAGTGTTTCCATTTAAGCTCCCAAGCGTGGTTGTGCTACCATCTGTATTTCTTTTATATACACAAACATTTACAGGATAGTATAAGTACTTATCCTTTGTCATTGTGTATCTACCACGTTCATTCATGTCGCCAACAGATACAGTTGCTGTATACTTATCATTGAACTTGGATAGAACGGTTTCAAAGAAATACTTTACATCATCATAAATCGTATAAGTATTACCAGGTGTGCAGTAATTCTTATATGCTTCACGCATAGGTGCGAGAATATTTATATCAAGTGGTGTTGCTTCAACTTTTTGAAACGTCACTAGACGTTTAGCTTTATCACACTTTATCATTATTACTCCTTATAAGTGCTATCTACTTTTATATCCATACTGAACGGGACTGTAGCGATTATAGACAATTCATCATTATCGTAAATATCAGCAGTATAATCATTGTGTAATGCTATTGTATGTGTAACTGTGTAAATTAAACCTGTAGCATTATACATAGGGTACATTGATGTGAAATCATCAGCTGACTCTTCTTCAGTGTCCTCCAAACCACTAGAGTCTACCATTAAGTTAGTTAGAAAATACTTTCCTTTATCTCCCATATCACAAACCAACTCATGGGTTGTGTTGTTCATATAGATTGGGTGATTTTGGTTATTTTCTGTCCAAACACCACATAAAGTGAGTTTCATTAAATTACACACCTCCTTTTAAAACCTTCAATATTATATCTTATAATAAATAAATATCTGATGTATTATTTTTATATATGTGGGGGTGTTTTAGAAACCCACCCCCACAAGCGTGTATTTAAGTTAGTGCTTACCTGTAGAAGTTAAATCATTATCGTTATTGTCACCTGGAATTATGAAACCAGTAGGTATACCACCTCCAGGATTATCTGGATTACCTCCTGGACTCTCAGGTGTTGTACCACCTCCAGGACTCTCAGGTGTTGTCCCACCACCAGGACTTTCAGGTGTTGTACCATCAGGATTACCTGGAATGTCTACACCACTTCCTGGGCTTTCAGAGCCACCACCAGTGCCAGGACTTTCAGGTCCTGTTCCCGGACTTTCAGGAGTGTAGGTATTATCATTTGTACCATTGCCAGGATTTTCAGGTGAGTCATTTGTAGTAGCAGGCATATCAGGTATATTATCATTAAATGGTGATAACGGTGTAGTAGGCGCATCGTGTGAACCGTCAGAACTTCCTGGAACACGTGGATCCTGTCCACCTGATGAACCACCACTTCCAGTAGGAGCATCATTATGCTCAGGTGTTGGATTACCCGTAGCAGTCTCATTCCTATCAGTAGGTGTTGCAGGTGTTACACTTGTATCTGATATTGCTTTCTTACTCAATTGCTGAGTAGGACTCTTAGGTGGTACACCGGGTAATACATTACGATTTGCGCCACCTGGATTATCGTCTTCAGTAGGATTGAAATAGTATGTATTACTAAAATCATTTATATCAACATGAGCCTTCTTATCTAACTTAGCATTGTCGAAATCTATATAAGCAGTTTTAGGTTGCGTTATAGGTGTGTTGTACTCTAATGTCCAAGTATTACCATTAGCGATGATACTAAACTTAGCCATTATATAGTGACGTATCTGACCTCTATTCTCAGTTTGTTCTATGTGTTTTATAAATACGTCATCAGGATTATCTGATGCCTTAGGTTTATAGTTTGAATACGCAAACTGAGTTGAAGCAGGTACGGCAAACGGGAAATAATACTTCTGTGCATTTAGTCGTGTAGTCATATCAGTTTCAATTTTTGAATCTACTTCTGATGTTCCTAATGCTAGTGTGTCACCACCTATGAATGTACGATTACGTGCACGTAAGTATAGTATCTGTCCATTACCAATGCAATAAGTATTTCCTAACAGATGACTTGTGTGGCTGTTAGTTATAGAAAATGCATCAATAAGTGTATTAAGAGTGAATAGAGAATATGAATCTTTTATCAGTTTAGTTATTTCTGAATAAGGATTTTCTCTAGTCTTTGAGTATGCTTTTAATGCTTCCTGATAATAGTTATTCGTGATTATACGTGTGTACATTGCTTCTTCACCACGTACGTTCTGACGTTTAAGTGATGCATTCAGCTGTCTGTATACAGCATCAGGATCAGCACTATCATTATCAGTCTTCACATAAGCATCATTATTTGTTGTATAAATCATATAAGGATTATCTTTAATCAGTGACAATACAGTTGTATCCATACCGGCGTATCTTAAATTCTTATTGAATAATACATAAGTATTATCTGAACGTCTCATATATGCATCGACAGGTTTGATTATATAATTACCATCCTCGTCTACTGCAATATCATAGTATATAGGAATTATCTGTATTTTCTCTTGACCAAAGTCATTATTAGTATTGACGGCTCCAGTATTGTCTTTTATATTGTCAATGATGTCGTTATCTTGTACATCTTGACTGAAATAACCACCAATTGTTTCAAATGAGTAGAATGTATTATAACCCATTTTAGGGAACGAGGTACGAAGTCCAGGGTGTATATTATACGAAGTATCGAAAGGTAACTTGAACTTCTTAGCACCCACTTTATCTGATGACTCATAAGGATCTTTATAATCCACTAATCCGTAGTTATTGAAGTTAGATGAATTTACTAACTGCCCACTACTGTGTTCTGAAGTAGCATGCTTTGAGTCGTACCAGTTATTGAACTTACCACGAATGTCCCAAGGGTCTGTAAATATAGTTTTAGGTTCAGTTGTAACTTTGTGTATTAAACCATATGCATACCATTCATCATCTTTCGTCTCTTTCTTAAATGTATCTGACCAACGATAATCTGCCGTATCATTCACAGTTAAAGCACCGATACGACCAACTAAATCTACAGCCATACCATCACCAAGAGAACTTGAGTAGTGGTCTGAGTAACCACTATTTACTCTCAGCTTTTGAACTTGACTACAAGATGATGGAGCGTTATCACATATCACATGTAGTGACGCATATGCATTACGTTGCTCACCAGCACTTAACGGTACCCAGAAATACAAGTCTGTATAATACTGTGAAGCATTGTAATTGCCAAGTACTTTACATTGATATATTTCATCATTATTCAAACCAACTTTTTGTTCCGGAAGTAATCTATCTTGTAATTGACTATTCCAACGTGAAGGTGTTAGAACAGCATCTATAGTGCTTGCTTTTATTTCTATAATAGGTATGTGTTCATATGGTTTGTACAACTTCATTGTTGAGCTATTAGCAGATATGCTCTTAAGATGAGGTTCAGCATATACCGGGAATGGGAATGTGATGTAAGCTTCACGTATATGTTTGAAAGGATTTGTACCATCAGCATATTTATCAAAACCAACAGTAACTTTCATGCCATCATCTAGGGATAGATAGTTAGCATTATTCTTTCTATCTGAAGTGTCATCAACAATAGCATATGATTTTGTACCTTGTGAGTTATAAGAGAAATAAGACTCATTAAATAAGCTCTGAGTATGTTCTTTATTATATAAATTATTTGTATTTATACTTATATCATATTTACTTAAATCAGCTTTGAATTTATATTCATATACACCAGGTTTATCTTCAGTTACAGGAACACTAGTACTTTCAGGTATTTTAAGTACTAAATCTCCTTCATTACTTGAATCACACTTATTGTATAGTCGTAACCAGAATGTATCAGGTTTAAATGAATTATCATTTGCACCGTGCATTAAACCGAAAGCAGAACAACTATTATATTCATCATCATTTGGTGATACATAAATTTTATCATTCTGCATAAATATTATAGCATTGTGCAAATTGACATCATCAGCAAATTTATTTAGCATGTACCAGTGATTTCCACACTGTACACAAGCATTGTCTGATTGGAACAGTGGTGCTTCACTACTTCCCTCACGAATGATAGAACCATTACGTGTATACAATCCAATCATGTAAGGATATGGATTTAACTTGTGAGGGCGTGTTTTATCAAACTCTTTCAATACGATATTAGAGTTCGTTATAATTCTGTATGTAAATCCTACTTGAGGTGCTGACGATGTTTTAGTTATATCAACATGCTTTGCATTATAGTAAGACTTATTAGTATTATTAGTATAAGAGTATTTTACAACACCATTTTTATTACGTGCAGGTATTCCAGTTATTCTTGTATCAGGAGAAACGCTTCCATCCTGTCTAGCACATGATGCTAGAACTACATCACACATTCCAAGTATAGGATCTGTACCTTTCATCATTACAGGATAATGAGTAGTTAGTACAGGTGCTATATTACAATCCTTTAATGCCTGGAAATACTTAATACGTGTTTTGTTGTTGAACTGATCCTGTAACATATCAATGTAGATTTCATTATCATCGTCAGGTGTGCGCTTTGTTGTATCAAAGTTTACAGGTAAACCATTGAATGATACTGTGAAATCAAACTTACTATTAGTAGGGTGGTTCGTATCTTCAAACTGAGTTAATTCAATATAGAATACGTCACCACGTCGTAATGGAACTCCAGATACATACTGATTTGCTTTTTCTTCTTCTGTATTACCATGGTCTGAAGATGATATATCAGTTGATATATTTTCATCATTCACATCACGTTCAGTATTTGTAGAATAAGCACCAGAAAGTGAAGTAGTGAAATATTGTGCTACACCACCTGCACTTATCTTCTTCTGGAACTCTGGAAGTGATTCTATATAACAGTAACCAACAGAACCATTACATGTAAATCTAAGCAGGAATATACCACCACCATCAGACTCTGTAGTGGGTATGCTATAACCATCAACTTTCTTAAGAGTGAAATCCTTTGCTCCTGAATTACCTGAATAAATACTGCCAGCAGGAGTTGAAACTCCGTCTGATAATTTAATTCTAGTAGGGTTGTCTTCACCGAGATAATTGTGATAAGTATAGATAAAGGCACTATCACTTGAACTTAATTCCGGTCCAACATAGAACGGTTTTTCAGATATATCTGATACTTCACTAGGAAGTAGTGCTTTACCATTCTTGTGAACTACTTGATATAAACTGTCAAAATCAACATTACCCATATATGCAGAGTTTAGATTGTCTGCACGTATGATAAATCTGTTACCAGCGTCATCAGCAACTGCATAAGTGAAATCTTCAGGAGTTACTTCATATGACTGTGCAGCATCTATATAGAAAGTATATGCATTTATAGGTACTGCTTGATATGTACGATCATCATGAGCAACGTTTGGTTTATATGAGTATGCAAATAGTTTATTGAAGTGGTTATCATTGATATAACCTATATTAGGATATATACCCAGATTATTTATCTTAGGCATATGTTTACGTCTATCAAACCAGGTATTTGTATCAAACATTGTACCTAGTTTTAGATCAAATGAACCATTGTCTGCTAATGGTGATAGAGTATAGTAATCTTCATTTTTATTTAAGTTAGAATCTTTAGTGGTGAAATCATTTGTGTATCCAGCTTCATTATGTGCCTGTACTTTATAATCATCCAAATCATCACTCACTAAGTTTGTGTACAAATCTTTCATAAATATATTGTTATCTTCATTTGCTAGGCGATATAGATTATTGTTTTCCATATCAGTGCCAACTTGAAGTTTATCTTTTTCTTGTACACCTAATGAGAATGTGATAGGATCTGAATGATTAGACTTACGCATGGTAACTTCTATTGTACCCGTTTCAGGTATTTCTATAGTATTACCCGGCTGTATAGTTTTAGTCTCTACTGCCTCTTTGTATACGATATTAAAGTCATCTGGCTCTTGAGGTTTATTTGCAGACACACCTTGATATAATGAAATATAATCTTTCACATAACGTTTATCTGCAACAGACTTTTCAGTATATCTATCAACAGTGTCTTGTCTATTTATGTCATCTGCTTGATCTTTAGAGTTTTGTACTGATTTTAATACTATAGATACGCGTTGGTCACGTATTGCATTAAAATTTTTATATTGATCAGTGAATTTACCTATAGTGGGATTTAGAGGTGCTATGCTCATAGCAGCTCCAGCAGGATTATAAATATGAAGATTATTTAATTCCATTGAAGCTTGATCTGTGTATTTAGCACCTGGAACATAACGTGATGCAGCTGTAAGCATTGTACGATAAGTGTTGTCATTATCTATAATTCCGTTGAATTTATATACAGATGCCATTTTAGGACTTTCAACAATCATCTTAGTAGCATCTGGCACGTCTTTAAAGAAGCTTACAGTACCAATGGTCTTATAGTTTGCTATAACACTACCAGTGTCTAACTCACCATTAGGACAAGTTCTTTGTAACTGATACTCACCATTTATCTGATCAGATGTAGATGTATCTACTTTGAACTCATACTTGATAGGATGTAAATTTCCATTAGATGTACTATTCCTTTTACTTGGCAGTAATAGAACATCATATGGTATTACCGCTGATAGTGCTTTAGTTATAATGCTTGAATTATTATGTAATATTTGATCTGTTGCATAATCTTGTGCTAAATATGAAGGGTATGCAGGATTGTTTGTATTATTATGTGTTGTACTATAACTACAAACTTTTGATTCATCTGCATAATCATATTTACGTACTTTATGCACATTTATATTATAACCTATATAAGGCTCACTCTTATCTTTGTTTGATGCTTCAGATACTACATCATAACTTGGAGCTTTAATATATTGAGATGTGAATAAAGCCTTATAACCACGTACATCATTATATGTTTTATATCCATTAGTGGAGTCTGATAAGATTGCAACATCATCGTCCATTAAGTCAAGACGTGTTTCATCATTAGGTTCTCTACGACAATAACGAAGTCCATGTTTAGACATTTCAAGAGCATAGGTTGAATAGTCTTTTAATGGACGTATAGTCCTATAGTGATCATTATATGGAACTATACTACTTACAGAAGTATAAGAACCACCATCATAAATTCCAGCGTGTTCAATGAGTGCATGAGCTGATGCCATGTATTCACGGTCAAGAAGGAATTGCTGTGAATTATAGTTTTCAGTACCTGCATAAATTCTACTAGTATCGAAACCTTCACCACCTACATAATATATTTTATTTCCTTCATCATCTGCTGCTATATAGTCATCAAATATTTTAACACTATTACGCTGACGATATAGATATATTGTATTAAATAATCCAGCAAATACAGGAGCTGTTGCATAGTCACATCCACCCCATTTCTTTGGATCCCAAGTAATACATATATCATCATTTGATGTATCTGAAGATATAGAACCGTCGCTATTAAGTTTCACACCATACTGAATACTATCTATAGCTTTATATAACTGATCATAATAATTCGTATGAATATTGTAATTCATGTAGTCAGTAACTTGTTGATGTGCTGCTGAAATTCCAGGAGCATTTAAGTTACTCTTAGGTAGAACAAATGAATTTACTAAACGACCTAGGCGCTGTAAGTTATCACTATAAATAACATACCTGGGATCTGTGTCATGAGCGTTATTTGTTCCATAATTCTTTTTATAAGGCTCTTGTACTTTATTTAGGAATAAGGCATTTGCTACATTTGTGTCACGAGTATCTCTGTATAAAACTTTCTGTATGCCTTTATCATTTCTCTTAGTCAGTTTACCATTACCATTCTGGTCACAATTAAATCCTGCTATGTATACAGAAAATCCTATGTTATCAAATGCTTTCTTTAGAACATCTTCTGTAGAACCAGTGAACTTATTGATATTATGAATACTTATATTATCTAGTGCTTGTATATCATAGCTTATAATATTTATATAAGCAATATTATTAAAGTACTGATTAACTTTAAATATAGTAGGGTCGCAAGTGTCACCTTCTTGATCGGAAATATACCTATGACGGAAACGTGATATTCTGTCACCAGTGTACGTATCAGTTAAGTCATGATTTACATACGACATAACTATTTCGTAATGAGGCGTACTAGCTTTGTAACCACCATTATCCATTTTAATAGGTTTACCACCAACGATTGCTATGGTGACTTTCATTTCAAATGGTGTTGCATTTTCAAATGTTTTTAGTTTTATAAGAGTTTCACGATTTAACATATTAAATCTGAAACCTTCAGCAGTGTCATTTCTTATCTTATTACCTAGGCTATTTACATAGCTATCTATAGCACTATTACGTGAACCACGCTCACTATCAAATTTGCTTAGAAATTGTGCAGGTGATACGTGTATATTATCTTTGTAATTATAACCACTTACGTCGTTGGTTTTTATAAAGTTTGAACCTCTACATAAAGTATCTAACTGATTCACAGCTGTACTCATAGCAGCTCTATAATTAGATACAAAGTCATTTATAGTACTTCCAGTTATTTCAGTTTGTGTAACTTTCTGTATATAGGAAGTTCTATTATCTGTCTCATAAAACTTTTCATCGTTTGTATGTTGAGGGTCTGCTTGAAGTAAGTAGAATGAATAATTAGGTGTGTTCGGTTTTGGACGTAAATATATTGAACGCTTATAATTTTCAACAGTATAAGCATATTTCACATTTACAATATACTTTTGTGCTCCAACTTCAACTTTTACTTTAGAAGTTGTTTCAATCGGATTATCTGTTTTTACAGATGCTAACTTTACATTAGTATTTTGATCTGTAACTGTATTAGCCTTATATATTACAGCAGATGCAGGCTCTACGTTACTTGCATAGACACCAGACTTAGTGTTTCCAGTCAAGTTTTCTTCTAATATAAAGGTTTCATTGCTATCATGTGTTTTATGAGTAGCATGATTCTTTAATGTTATATTAGGAGCAATTTCCCATCTATATAACATTTCATTATTACCTTTACTATTAGGCGTCACATCTATATAACGTTTATTTAGGGCAATATCTAAGAAAGCAGATGTAGTCATTTCAACTGGTGTAGTTCCATTCTGATATGACACTTTATCATTTATGTAACTTTGTACATAATTCATTATGTCACCATTTGATGTCGGAACTATATTTAATACAGTTGGAACTGATCTATTTATAAACTGCTGTGTGTTTAATACACGAGGAAATTTAGTATAATCATATGAAGTGTCAACAGGTATTTCAGTTGACTTAGGATTTACATTTTTATACTTCTTTGTAGACTTATCATAAATCTGATTAAAATCAGCTAGCATAGTTGCTACTGCAAAATCAGACGTATCATTTATTCGATGATCATTATTTTTATATTTACCAATGTTAGCCTTAGTATCTACTGTATTTCCTAACAATCTATGACAAAGTAAAGAACCATTATCATGAAGTTGTGTTATATTAGGAGTATAGACATCTTTATAATAATACTCAGTCCATCTATAGGGCCAACTTGTACCTTTGTGTGTGCCTGCATATGAGCCATCTGACTTTTTGTTTGTGTATCCAGCATTTAATGCAAGCAACTTATCAGTATAAGTATATCCTATCATTTTATCATCAGGATTAAGATAGGTATACTGTGAACGTATGGTTTCCCAGTTACCACCACAACGTACAAACATATCTAAGGGAGAAGCCCAATAGGAATATCTTTCATCTTTGTTTTCATCTTTATCCGAAACTTCTTCACCATCACAAGATGTGTATGTACGATAACCGTCACCTATAACTGGTAGTTGATTTTCAATACAGAACAGAATAGGTATGTCTACATCATTTGTTTCTATATTATGCTTCAGAGTTTTAAGCAGTCCATATGTGTAAGCATCACGAGTATACTTTGAATTATCTTTATTATACTCTTTATCATACTGTGCACATACATAATTATATAAGACTTGACACTGCTCTTGTGTTAGTCCATACTGACGATAGCCTTCTACTTTCTTTAATGATGTCGCACTATTTGGAGCGACCATTGCCTTTAAACTATCATATAGTTCTTGACCATATGGTGCTGATTTATCTATCGCATGTATAATATTACCACGATAGTCTACAGTATCACTATCACCAAGCCAATACGAATCACCGTCAATTCCTATATAGTGATTAGTAGTATAATCACTTATACTCTTTTGCCAGTCAGCATCACCCATATTAAATTTCTTAGAATCTGCTGAGTTTGTGCGGTGGAACCACTGAGCTGTATTATCTACAGCCATAGTGGTCACACCAAATCTATATCCTAATTCAGGGTGATCTATAATATACTTTAGATCAAAACCAGTTGAGTTGGTTGCACGTGATGCACCAACACCAAAATTAAATTTAAATGTATAACCACTAGCCGCATAAAGAGTTAGTGCACTAGTGATTATTGCAATGCATAAAACACTAATTAAAGCGGCTGCTTTAATTCTAATCTTTTGCATGATATGCACTCACCTCCCACGATTGGTTATATCCATGTTCTGCTGCTTCAAATGGTGTAGAAAAGATAACTGCATTCTGTAACATCTGTGCATGTTCAGGATCTTTGTAATTTCCATCACCGTCTTTGTCCATCCAACCACGATCTTCAAGTTGTGATTGCCATGCCCAATACTTACGTGCATAGGGTTGTGAATCAGATGCAGGTTCTATCCATGCTACGATAGGGTCATTCTTAATTACAGATGAACCACCAACACCGAATGCTGCTTTATATGGATTTCTGTTTTCATGTGTTGTATCTACTACTGCAAATACAGTAGGACCATCAATACCCTGTCCACCATGAATTGTATCTACTCCGGAAGGCATGATGACTGTACTTGGTTCTGAACTTGAATATGTTTCATAGATAGCAGAACGTAAGAAGTATTCAACACTGTCGTTTATACTATCACGCATTTGCTGTTTAACTGAAGGTGACGGAACATATACTTCTGCACCATTCTTAACAGTAGTTACTGCTTGTACACTTATTGCTCCTGCTTCATTTTCTGCATAAGTACACTCATATAACTTATCACATGGAATTGTCATTGCATATAATTTATCTTCAGAATCATCAATGATACCTTCATCCGCTGGATCGTATAAATTTAAATGTCCAGTATAAGGTAGCATAGGATAAGATATAAATGCTTTCTTTGTACTGTTCACACCTTGGTTCATATAAGTATAGAAACCATTGTCAATACAAATTAAAAGAATCTTGATATAATTATTTGCAACGAAATCCATTGTGTCCCTAGTGATAGGGAGCTGTAAGTTATTGCACATCATTGACTCAAACTCATTTACTGCTGCAGTAGGGTCTACATTTATTGATGCAGTCATATAGTCAATATCTGTGTTCTCTGAATACATACGTAATTCTTCTACTGCAGCGTCTGCAGCATTATTTACTTGAAGACTTAACATATATGTATTTAGAGCCTCTACTTCATTTGTATGAAGGTGTACAATTGAAGTGTACCAATACGTTATAAAAAGCAGAGGTATAATCGTAAAAAGAATATTAAATCTTGTCATTACCTTACTCTTTCATAAAGCGCATATCTGAATGGTGGTACAAACAATCCAGCTAGATAATGTGCTAAATATTGTGTTGTACTTATTGTCAAATTATGTGCTTCAATACCTACTCTGTCTCCTGTTTGAAATTTTATGATGTCATTCTCACCCATATCATCCATGGGCACTCTTATATAACGGACTACTGCTGTACCAGTATCAACACTTAATGCACCATCTGGATTTATTGAAGCATCGACTGATCTTTGTTCTTTTACAACAGTAAAATCCATTGCAACACCATAAGCATTCAATCTTGTGACCAACTCTTTACGCATCTGAGGTGTGTACTGTTTTGAGTCCACCACTTCATCTAAGAAGTTATTCATTTCAGTCACTACTTGTCTACGAGTAAGCATCTCTTGCTGTGATGCACGATTAACAGGTATCGCAATAACAGCTAAGAAAAAGGCAAGAATAAATCCTATAAACTTACCAGCTAAATCTTTCATCTAGTAGTCCTCTTTCTCAAATAATATGGTATTATTGTTACTGAAATATCTTCACGAGAAGATACAAGTCTTTGTATATACTTCTCTGATTTATTATTGTTTACGTATGCGTATACTCGTATTGGTTTATTATATAATTGTGATATTTCAACCCAACGCATTACCATAGATACGAACAGTTCTGGCTCAGGACGCTCCGGTATATCTGCTTTAAATTCGATAACATCATAATTTAAAGCATCCGATTGAGCTAAATCATACACTAATGTACGACTATCCTGAACCAGATTATTTATATGTTCATCAATACTAATTGTGTTTGTAGGCACATTCTCGTAATTCATATTTAATCCTCTTTAGGGACAATTGTCCAAATTCTCCAACCATAGTATGGGTCGTCACCACCGCCAATCATTACATTACCTTCTTCATCTTTACCAAAGATGACATTTGACTTTTCATTATTGACAACTACTTTAGTGCTAACACCATCTATGATTTCGTCTTTAGTCATAAAGTAATCCACACCTGAAATACCAAACATAGGATTAGTTCTTTCAGCTGCTTCTTGATTTGTTATAGCACATTCAATGGGATATATGACGTGTCCGTTCATAGCGAATCCACCATCTTCAGGTCTCCATTGACGGGCAATGATTTTATACTTATCACCATAATACAAATTATGTCCTATCTGATTCCTTAATAGTTCACCTTGTACATATCCTGTCCACTGTATACCACGCATAGGTTCTACGTATATTTTATTAGTTGTGGAGCTTCCTTTTTGTACAGGTAAATCTAAGCACAAAGTTGGGCAAGCCATTGTAAAGTCATTTCTTTTAAAATGTACCATATATGCAACTTGTTCCGCTGTAAGTGTATAATCAGATAATTTAGGTTCTGTGTAAGTTGATGCAGCTTTTATCTTATCATGTGCGACATCTGCAAATACATTTGAATTAACCCAAACTGCATACTGTGATATATTAAATAGTCCTATCATAAGAATTAGAACAGTCATTATTAAATCAAAAATAGCATCAATTGGTTCTTTCATTATGTCCCGGCTCCTACTACTTTATTTGGATCTATTACTATAACAAGATATGCAGGTAATACTGTATTAGTTGTATTATCTACTTCTTTTGCTGTGTAGTATACTTTAGCATACTTAGTTATATTCTTATGTAGGTATGCACAAGCATCTTCAACATAACGTCCAGATGGTTTGTAACGTTGACTAATACCATTCAACACAGTATTATTTAAATCATCTTTTAGTTTAGTTAAACGCTGTGATGTCTCACTCTCATTCTCATATTGATAGGTATATACATTTACCGTAGGTGAACCTGTATTGCTAGTTACAATAGCAATAAATTCTAATTCAGGATCTTTTATTTGAGTCAGTGTAGAGTATACACTTTGTACTGGCACTTGGTCTTCATAACTTAACTCACGTAATGCTGTACTTAAAGAAGTATTCTTTGCATCTATCTGTCGTGCCATATAATTGTTTGTTCGTGTGTTTAAGAAGAAGAATAATGATGCGATTGAAGATATAGCAATTACTGCCATTAGTAATGCTACGCCACCTTTAGATAGATCTGTACCTTCTTGTGTGTTCATTAACCAACCACCTTTACCACTAATGCTCCTGGAAGTCTACATGTAGAGTCTTCATACCACATTGTCGCTTCCCAATTACCATATAATCCATCTGTAGCACCAAGAGATGTATGTCTGTAATCTTTTATTCTATTCTGTAGATTTTTAATTACAGTCGCGGCATCATATTTTGCTTTACCATTTTCAAATTCTTGATAGGGTAATACTTCACTTGTATTACTATCTAATGTTCCAAGTGTTGATTCAAGACTATTACCATCATCCTTTATACGATAAAGTTTGTATGACGAAGAACCACGTAATGCTCCATACTCTGTAGTGTCTGAACAGTACACTATAGTTGATGCTGAACTTCCTGTAATTATTACAGGTATGCTTCCACGGTATGTAGTTATGAAGCTTACAATATCCTGACCATTTATAGTCGAGCCATCATAAGCAGCAACTTTTGCATACTCTTGATTATTTTTGATTTCATTTTGTTCAACTTCAAACCTTTGCTGTATCTGATAGTTGAATGCATAAATCATTATGAATATACTCAAGAATACTACTGCAACTAAGCAGGAGACTCCTTGTTCGGTTATCTCAATGCCTTCGTCTGTACGCATATTTTATATCCTCACTTTTTATTTTTCACTATTTAGGATTATTAACCACATCCTTTCAAAGGTGTGCACATGAAGTACACACCTGAGTTTTTATTAGGTTGCCTGTCTTATAAAGCAGATACCATTAACTGTCTTAGTTGAAGGATCGTTAATAAGAACGGCATAATAGTTTGCACCTGACTCAACGAAATAAGCAGATGTTTCTGTTCCGATAACCTTAGATGTAATAGGTCTGATATTAGAATTCTTTTCAGAAGTAAGTGCTAAGTTCTCAGTATTATTAGGAGCCTTAGCTGCATAAAGTCTACCATCTAAATGATTCCAAACAAGTTTGGTTTCACCAGGTGCTGACTGAAGTGCTGCTTTAAGTCCTACATTGTATGCAGCAGGAGTCTTAATATCATCAGGATACTTAGAAATTACAGTAAGTTCTGCATCTGCTCCAGCATCCTTTGTACCAGTAACTACATCAAGGTCTGCATTATTGTTATCAACAACAATAACAATATTCTGAGCAAGATATGTACGTACTGCTGAGAGAACTTCATCACCAGTAATCATCTTATTATCATAAGCTGAGAACTGTGCTGAGTCCAGAGTACCAGCAGTCTGTGACATTCTGTTCTGTCCTTTTGTGAACAGGTTCAAACCAAATACAGCAAGTGCTACAAACACTGCTATAACAAGTACAACTAACAGTAAGCTAACGCCGCCTTCCGAGGTATCTTTACCTTCCTGAATATTCATACAATCAAATCTCCTTCATTAACTTTGTTTCTTGTTCTTCATCTAGTATCTCGTCCACTATGAACTCAATACCTTTTCCATAACTCTTAAGATATGCTGTCGCGGTAAAGCTTGTACCTTTGGCACAATTTTTATACTTTCTAGCATTAGCCCCTTTAAGACAAATCTTATATACTTCTATACCATTAAACACATTAAGTACAGTTCCAAATAAAAATAGCAGTTCTAATCCTTGTTCAGTAATTAGATACTTATAAGTCTTTGTAATTCTTATATTGAAAGATACTTTATTAGTTAACGGTGTATCATCATCTACCTCACTTATATCAACTGCATATATGTAGGGTACATGTACGGTTTTACCATCATCATCTGTACATTTCATTGTACAATATGAACCTATAATTTTTACAGTACCTTTGGCACCATCATAAGTGTACGAGGATATAGAGACATCCATGTCTATTCCTCGAAAATTTGCTTTGAACATATAGAAGATTTCGTCACTGTTTTCATTCATGAGAATCTCACGAACTTCAGCATCTTCAGGTATATATCCAATTAATTCAGACGTCATTTATTTATCCTAACGTGTCTCCTAATTTTTGTATCATTGGTATTGCAGAATTAACTGTAACGATTACAATTGGTAGAATGAAACATGTAAACATCCAAACCATCATAGGAGCTTTTGCTATTGGCGACGCCTGCATACGTTTTCTTTTCAATTCATCATTTTGTGCTATTTCACGCAGTTTAAGAATACTTTGTCTATCCTTAACTAAGTCTGCGAAAGCATCAAATAATGTGATTTGATAAACTGTAGACTTTAGCTTTTCACATATAGATTGGAATTCTGGAAGTGCTGCATTAAATCCCATATGTTGTATCGCTCTTTCTGGGTTACTAGGATATTCATTGAAACATTCAGTAAGAACACCTTTATGTATGTCAGCTGAACGCATTAACCAGTATATAACTGAAAAGGTGTCAAGCTGTGTATTCATTAATATTGCTATTACAGTTTGTAGCTGTAATATATCACGCATAGCCTCATCATTGACCAAGCTTACTCTCAATTTTAAAAGTAAGTTTGAGGACATCCAACCTGCGAATCCAGCAGCGATGTAAATAAATGCAAACCACCACCAGAAATGTAGGTTATGATAAGTTTTATATTTAGTTTCTATACGCTCGACTTGAGAGTCAATATCCAAATCAGTAGCACCGGGCATAACAGCCTGTAATTGTCTGGTTAGCTGTCCTTCATCATTATTCGGTGGTGGACCAGCTAAGATTTGTTTATCAAATTCAAACAAAGCTTCTTTTTGAAATTCATTCATTTCCATAATTGACATCATGGAAGCAGACTCAACTGAATGATATACAGCATTCTTTGACATTTGTATGATAAACATAGACATGATAATCGAAAAGACTGTAAATACACACATGTTTAAAAATTTCTCTAAATAGAAATACGTTGGCGACTTAGAAGATAAACAGTGTGATAATTTGTCTTTAAGTTTACGGTACTTTATGTAATTATGAGGTACTAAACTATCTGCAAACTTCTTTACTATAGGATTTTGCAATAATGTAGTGTAAGAGTAAATGCGATCATCTACGGCTGCTGTAGAGGCATTATTTATAGTAGTCAAGAGATAGTAACAAATAAGTGATGTCAACATAACAACGATCTTGATAAGGTAACCCCAGAATCCATCAAAGACTCCTTTTGTTGCAGGTATAATTCTTGAATATGCTGCAACAATTAAAGGATATGCTACAAGAGGTACCCAAGGTAACTTATCTAGTGACTGGAACATAACTTTTTGATTATACAGACGTATACGTTCCGCATCAACCTCATCTTTTATAAGTGCTAGTGCGTCAGTAAATGTTACGCCTCCGGCTTCTATTCCATCGTCACCAGAGTCATTACGAAGGTAGCATGTTGTTGCAAAAGTACGCATAATACGACTAGGTGTCTTTTCACAGAATCTAGCAAGTTGGTTACCTCCATCAACTGTAGTCATCATTGCATGGATTTCACCTACTTGACTCTCTAAAATTATAGGTACGTTTATTGTGCTTAAAGCATCAGGTATTGAGTGTGTTCTAACATAGGCTTCTCTTACACGCCCCAGAAGAACCGACATTTGACTTACTTCTTCTGAATTAACCTCATCGATACTTTTATTAATACTAGCATTAATGACAGTTAAGGCGTAGAATAAAGATAGTGCTGCTGACAGTAGATCCCTAAATGTGAATAGTACAAATAGGAATATGCCTGTTGCAGGTAAAAGAGCGTCTTCGAAGACTTCTACAGTTTTGTAGCGTATCTCCATATAGTTGTATATCGAAAGAGATGCAATTCTCTCAGATAACCTACTAAACAGTGACTTTGTCGGTATAAAGTGTGAATAGAATGTGTATCTTGCACTCATTACAGAGAACTTTCTATTCTTTGAAAGCCTTCTGAACCAGCGTTTATAAACTAAACGTGAAAAGAAGAATGCAAAGATAGCTATACCGTACATATAGATTTTAACAGGATCTATACTTAGGTTCATTCTTCACCCATAACGTAACGTGGTGGGTATTGCTTACAACAATTGATATCATACTTACCACTCCAAGTATCTATCAACCATTTACGCCACTTGTCACGTACATCATCTTCAAGGTTGTGCATAATACGTTTAAGCAATTCAGGTGAATACATATTCACAGTATAATATGTAAATGTTGTATGGTCAAAACGTATTATGTCTTTTACTTCGAAATGCTTACGGTCAGTCATACGTTCATAGAATTCTTTACGTAATCGTATATCATAAGATGTAGAGGATTCATTATCATTAGGTAGAGGATAAGGTGTATTGTCCAAACGTATGATTTCAGTTATACGTTCAATATAACGATTACCATGTGTATCATAATCCTGATGTACATCAGCCTTTATAACCTCAAGAACCTGAGGTTCAACTGTTTCAGGATTTAATGTACCACCTGAGTCAGCAACGACAGAGTTTGTAATAGCATGTACAAGGTCTTCTGTTGTAACTGCGTGATGTGAGAATATTGTAAAGATAGTAGCAACCTGACCCATCTGAAGCATACGTGCTGCAACGACATTAGTTGCAACCTCACCGACGATTGTCAATGCGGCATCAGATTTCTTAAGAGCATCCTGTAACATTTCTGCTGTAATGTATGGTGTCTCTGCAACAGATAATACGTTACGTTCAGGATAAAGCTCACGAAGATAAAGCTCGGGTGCAAGTTCCAATACACGGACATTATAACGACCATCCACAGGTTTAATTGAGGCTGACATGGTTGTGGTCTTACCTGAACCCTGACGTCCTGTAAATGCAGTCGTAACTTTTGCTTCCATGTGTAACTGTATAAGTTTTATAGGTAAGAAAGCATTATGATACTTCTTAATAGGCTGACCTTCATCATCAAACAAAGGCTGACCTGTTTCACGATCTGTATCCTGTGGATCTAAAAGTCCTTCAAGAGTCTTATTCTTAAGTACGAATTTACGTACGAAAACTGCCCAGTATTCAGATGCAGGAGGACGCAATGCAAGCACACGAGAATGGTCATGCATTGTATTTACAAGGAAACCACGACGCTCAGTAAGAGGTCCCGGATTGTTGTAACGGGCAATCAGAGTGATTACTCTACGAACTTCCTCTTCACGCATCATATCTAGGAAACGTAGATGTAAGTGTTTACCTTCAAAGTATAACCAGATAGACTGTGTAGCTGGATACTTATTACTTGTTGATGAATTCATAATAGAACCTGATGTACCTATATTAAGTCCATCAACATTCATTGTAAGTAATGTATCCACACACCCAAAACCTTTTATGGCTTCGTATACAATTGTTGATGCAACAGAAATTGCAGTAGTGTAATCTATACCATATGGAATTTCTGTTGCATAAATATCATCAATGTCCTCTTTAGTTATTAAGTATGAAGGTACGGTACCATCCTCAATAACATACCGTGTCCTATCAAGATTATACTTGTGTATCAAATAGGACATAGCATCAAGTGTGTAATCATTATATAAATACTCAAATAGGATTTCAAGTTTATAATGACCATTTAACACCTGAGGTTGGTCGAAGTTAAATATAGTATTTAAGTCTGCAAATGTTTTGAACTTAGTTGAAATTATTTTACTTATTAAGTCTTTGATGATATTCTTATCAGCCATCTTACCATCAAGACAGTTTGTAAACGCTTCTTCAATTCTTATTTTACGTTCACGTGCAATTTCATATTCTCTATCATTTTTAGACTTTATAGTTTTATCTTTTATTAGTTCTGATAACTCTTTTATTACATAAGCGTTGAGGTCTTCAACACTACGTATATTAGCTCCTTCTATTTCACGTACTGTCGCTAGATTTTTGAAGTACAAAACTAAACAGACAGAAATAGCAACAGCCATTATGACGATAGCTACAGTTACTTGCACAGATTAAATACCTATATGCGTTTTCCTCTGCAGCTTAGCTAAAGCATCCTGGAAATTAATGTGATTACGCTTCTGTAAAGCATAGTCATTAATCGCCTGATTTATTTCTTTCAAATCATTATTTAGATTTGCTACTTTAGGCTCATGTGCCTCTATAAGAGGTACAAGTGTATGTAAAGCATTGTTCAATGATGCCTGTGTAATGAATGGGTTATGATGTAATTTACACACGTGTGATGGTAATACATTTAATTTATCTGCCATTCTTTTCCACGGTATAACAACATCCTCATAATGATTTAATATGATATACACGTCATCTAAACTAGGGAATAAATCTGACTCCATCCAGTTCTTTGCAATCATAAGACCTTTGTCTGATAAGTCTGTCACAATGAATATAGATGTTGCCTTCTGTATCATCTCTTGTGCAAATCCATTATCAGGTGCTTCAGACATGTCTAAGATTGTTAAATCTGTTGGCACATTTGTGAATACATAATCAAGTATTCTGTGCTGTGCTGTGTCGTTAAGTCTAGAATCTCCGAAGTTCATAAAGTATGCTTTATGTTTAATGTCATACTGATATGCATACTTCAGAATATCTTTAGAATTTATTGAGTTAGAATCCACCATACGTATTACCTGTGTAATTGAACGTGTGGGGTCATCAAGATCAGTGACACCAAAGTATCTTGGTATTGCATTATATACATCAGTGTATCCTATCATTGATGTGAAACCTTTATAGGCGAATGTGTGTGCAATCATTGCAGTTACTGTAGTTAAGCCTATATTGTGTAATGGTGAAAACATTAGTACTTTAAAAGCCATACTTTACCTCTTAATAAATTTTGGAAGCTTTATTGGAATAGGAAACTTCTTCCGTGGAGCTTTACCCATTATTGTTTCATATATGTATTCAGGTCTTACTTTTAAGGGTTCAGATAACCAAGTTGCCAAATCATTTGTCAACCCAGCAGATATAGGTACCATATTGACACCTTTCTCAAACTCCTTTAAAGTTGCAGCTAAATCTGGACCGAAATACTTATTCTTATCACTGTATAACTCTATCAGATATTTATACTCTGATATGTCATTCTTGAACATAGTCTTTTCCTGTTTATCAGGTGTAGTCTGTGTACAATGTATAGAAATGTCAGATGGTTGTACTATGACACCGGATATTATTATATACTCATAACTATGTTCATATTTTAAAGGTTCAAACTGTTGTGATTTATCAAAAGTAGAGATGCAGACATTTTGAAAATATCCGCCACGTTCTTTAGTATCAGACATGGACAATGCTTTAGTGTTGTCAGTCATATAAATTACGTCACCATAAACCTGTAGAAGTTTTATAAGTGTGTAGTCTACAGGTCTATGGTCGCATTTACCAATTATATTTATAATCACTGTGCTACGTCTCCTGTATCACCAGTATCTGCTGTACCAGTATCTGCTGTACCAGTATCTGTTGTACCAGTATCTGAGTAATCGCCACCATCCATATTACTCTCTGTTTCAGGTGTTGAACTCTCTGTAAATCCAGATGCAGCATCACTAGCAGCACTAGCAGCATCACTAGCAGCACCGGAAGCATCATCCCATAATTCTGAAGCTCCAACATCTACATTGTTCATAGCAGCTTCTGCCTGTGTTTCAGTATTTATTAAAGCAGTAGTTGCATCACGTCCGGCTTTAAGTTTACCAGCATCAGACTCAACTGTATCTTCATTCGTACGGAAGATAGCAAGTGCACGTTCAATACTTTCACGCTGTGCCTGAGACGCATCTAGTTCACTAATTTCATCAGCAGTCACATTAGGATCATAATGAAGCAATGCCTGAATGTTTTCCGGTACCTGATAGTATTCAACAGCTTTCTGCTGCATACCCGGTTCAATATAACGTTCGCCAGTCATTGTTGCACCATAGTCTGAATTCAAGTAATAATCAATTAGTGCACCTGTGTAGATATGTCTCTGTGTTGCCGTCAGATAACATGTGAGTAATCCAGAATTAGATATTTTTCTTATTTTAAGTTTTGATAGTACTAAGTAACGATCTCCATATGGTGCTGTGAAATATATGTCTATGTAATCTCCAACTTTTAAACCAGTTGAATATGAAGTTAGACTTATATCAAAGCTACGCATATCATCTGTTACTTTATCATCAATGAACATATCATTTGTTAAAATTGTTGGATTTGATATTGCAATCTTATAATACTTACCTACTATATTGGAAGGATCTTTTACGTAATAAGATGAATCAATAATAGAAGGAATTTCAATCTGTTGCAAATCATTCTGATTAACTAGGTCACCTGATCTTACACCAGTTTTTACAGTATAACAATATACAGGTGAACCCCACTTACTTGTAGCCGCTTCAAGACTAGTTGCGGCATTTGCACGCTCTATCGCCCATGACTGTTTATCTTGGTGCCACAGATATAGTATCACACCAATAGTAGCTAATAGCACGACAAATAGTACAATTAATAGTATTCTTGACCTTTTCATTTGGAAAAACCTTTCATTAAAAGACATCAATTCCTAATAAGAAAAATATTATCAAAAATGCCAACATTAAGAAACTACTTTCTTTATTCTTTTTCAAAGTTAAAAATGCTGAGCATATTAATAGTGCTAGGAATGTATCTTTTATTATTTTGAATATTATACTCATAATATTACTACCAGACATTCATCATCATTAAATATATTTTGTGATATTCCTCCTGCACATTCATAGATTGTAGGCAGGTCTAATGTATTTATAGGTACTTTAAAATAACATCCTGTAATTTTCCTATTTACAAAGAAGTTTGCATTATCTTTAATAGTAAACATATCATTATAAGATACTTCACGCAATCCATCTATGAACGGTGAATCTAACTCTGTCACACTTAACTCATACTCAGTATCACATGGTTCTACTTGTGTGCAAATTAACATATAGTTTTTACACATTGTGTCTACCATGTATTTATATATGAAGAATGCGTCACAAGCATCTTCATGAAAATAGTTTACTAGAGGATTTGTAGGGTCTGTATCACGTATATATTTCTTTGAATACTTCTCATAAGGATGTCTGTAACCTTCAGGAAGTTCTGCATGTTTCCATGCCCAGTTATTTATTTCTTGTATATGTATCCCATATTCATGCATAAAGTAACTTAATACTGTACTACGTATTTCATTGAGTGTTACATTAGAAATATGAGACACATGATCAGCACGTTTACCTTTAACAGTTATTACTGCTTCTATACCCACTAAATAAATTTGTGCATTAGCAAAGTATTGTGTAAAGAAAGTTCTTAGTTCTTCACAATATAAAGTAGTATCCTCAATAGGACCTTTGGACCTGTTATTCCCAGAAAATTCTACTATTTCAATAACGCGTCCATCAGGAGTTCCAATTACGGTAGCAAAATTAGTTTTACTTGGATCCATAGCTACAACTATTTCACCATTATAATCCAAAGGGTCTACTCTCGATGACATATCAAAATTTAATGTTCGAGAGTTATTGTATTGTACGAACATAAATATATTTACCTCATACTGCTAACCCAAAGCGTGTGAATTCATTTTGTGTTTTTGTGTCTAATAAATTCATATGCTTCTTTACATCGTCCATTGTATATAAACACCTTAAATAGCACTGATCAAGTGCGTGTGCTGTTAAAGGTAACTTACTTATATTATCTGTATGATTAAAGTACTCTGTGAGCACGTTAAGTAAATGCATTTCGGTATCATTTGAAGTGATTGTTTTTTCATCATATAATTTTTCAAAGTTTGAAGACTCAACTGTGATACCTAACTTATCTGTACAAAATTCAATAATATCTCTTGACATTAACTTACCTTGACCTCGTACTTTTGTATGTAATTCTTTATATCATCTGTGTCAAACGGCACCTTACTCAGAATATAATCTAATTCTATATATGCATCTATATCCTTTAAATTGTTTGCTATCTCACAAGCCCTAGCATAGAGTGTATTGCGCTCCACCATTGTTTTATCTATATGAACAGCACGCTTTTCAAATGTAGGTACTAATTCATAATCTTTTCCCAAAAGTTTATATAAACTTTTAATTGCGGATTCACGTGTATGAAGATGATAGTGTAATTGATGTAATGCAAACACATCTCCACCAAAGTGACATGCTCCCCAACATCTCCATATATTTTTATCAGCAGAATACGTAAATGATTTACCAGACTGCTCATTATGAAATGGACAAGGAACATTATGTGTAACTGTGAGATCTACACTAGGATCTACATATGTTTTAAAATATTCTGGTATTGTAATAGGTGCTTCATAGTTCATTTGTAAACACCCTTTCATTCTTAGATAATTTTACATAGAAATAGTTACCAAACCTATATGCTTTATATGTATGATTAGGCTGTAGTTCTTTAGGTACAAATGCAGGATATTCCATGTCATTGTATACTACTTTAGCAAGCAATCTATTATAGTTCCAAGGATATAATATATTGAATGGTGCATTATATAAACCAATATACTTAACTAAAAATACACTATTTGCAATTGGTTTATAAAATTTAACACGTTCTATGATTGCTAGTATGATGTAAGCTATACTAATGTAATCCAGGATTACCGTTACTTTATATAAGGCAGGCACCTCTGGATAACTCAAAAATATCATTATGAGATTTACTATTAGTATAATAGATGCTACAATTATTGTATATTTATTACGTCGTGTAATTTTTGTGTAATATGGTTTTATTCTAGGTTTCATTAGACCTCCTAAAATAATCTGGGTAAAATGAAAAAGATAAATGCCAAAATTAATGCGATTCCAATTACCAAATGCTTTCCAGTTTTTACTACTTTAGCTGCAATAAAAATGAAAGCTATAATAATCAGAATCATAAAAATGTTTCCTGATAATGTAAAAGCTTTCATACCATAAACCCATCCTTACTTCTGTTTATTATGTATTCTTTAAATACATCTGGATTGTTTAAGAATGTAAGATACATCATTCCTATCAACGGTTTAGGTACGTCCTTTGTGTTGAAACTCTGTAAGAATGTCTTCTTACTTTTTGCTTCAGCATAGGCTTTATTTAATACATCATCTAAATCCTTTTCGTTTTCAATTTCTGTATGATGTATTATATAACGTTCACCTTCAAATTTAGCATTCTCATATCTGTCTTCACCACAGAAAGATATCTCACGCCAGTATATAAGTAGATATGTTGAAGGGTATGCAGCATATCTTATACCACGTAAAATCTCTTGTCCATAGTAAGTCAGTAATTGTAACTTGCTAATATACTCTTCAAATGTTTCTTGAGTAATTACAATACCATGGTCAGTTTGTACTGACGTGCCAGATAATAACTTCTTAAATAAGTTTATACATATTTTAGAAAGTTGCTGGTCTGAGGTTATACTTAATGTGATTAAAGTCTTTAATGCAATGAACGGGACATAATCACATTGTGCTGAAGTGCCATTTAAATCAATTGTACATAACTGATTTGGAGTTTCATTCTGAATGTAATTATACATTGAGATAAATGACTGTGCAATGTTATACACATCACTAACATTCTTGTGACTCAGTCTTATTGTTGGAGGAGGTCCATCTAAATGACGTTCTTCTTCCGTTAGGTACTTAGCATGTAAATCGGCTAAGTCACTAGCTGTAAGTTCTTCTTTCATTATCTACTCCTAAACTTCAACTTGTTCAACTTGTTCAAAATACAATATTCCTAATTGTGTGTTTATTAGTATGTTACCAAAACCTTCAGAGTCTCTGACCTTAGGTTGTGATAAACGTCGTTTCTGCTGACCTTTCATTGTTTCGGTCATAGACATTGCGATATTAAAGTCAGTATTTCTATAGACTGCCTGACCACCTTCTGCCATAGAAGTTGTGATTTGCTTATCATTTTTACCAGCTTCAATACCTTCTTTATTAAACTGTGAAATTGCAATACCCGCTTTATTCGAGGTACGTACATAACGTTTGAATTGTCTGAAACCAGACTTTATAATATCATATAGAGTCTTCTCTTTGTGATATACTTCTCCTTGAGATTCAAGTAGTCCCATATAATCCAAACATATTAACTTGAAAGGACCTTTCTGTCTGTCTAAACGCTTTATGTGTTTTATAAATGTTTCGACATACATATCTGTTTCTTCTATTACAATCTTACCATATTTATTAGATTGAAATAGGTCTATACGTGCTGACTCAACTTGAGCTTTATACTCTTTAGGTACTTTATTTCTCTTTATCAATTTATCTGGCATTACGATACCAAATAAAGTGAATATATGTTTAGATAGAAGCATTGCTTCTACTTCTTCACGTTTCTGCTCTAACGTTATAAATAGGCAATCAGTTTTATGTAGCGTTGCTGCATTATAAACTATATTTAAAGTGAAACGTGTTTTACCAGTACCTGGCTGTGCTTCAACACCGACTAACTGTGTAGTCCATATACCATCTGAATCTTTATCGATAGCAGGTAATCCGAATTCCGCAACCTTAGACATTTGAGATGAAGTGTCAATATTTTCGACCAACTCATCAACTGCTACAGGATCGTAGATACTTTTAATAGATTCAGCTTCAACAAGTAAGTAGTCTATACTGCCAGAAGAATCGTCTGTATCTTGCATCTTTTCAAATGCATTAGACATTATTGTGGCTGTACGCTCTTTTGACTTGTTATACATATAAGCTTTCATATCTACAGCAAAATCAATCATGTCACAATCCATAGTAGACAGAGTTAAGAAATCATCTTTCAAAACATTCTTTGTAATTTGAAGAGCCGACTCAAAAGCAGAAGGGTCTTCATATGAAAGAGTCTCTGTACCAAGAACGTGTACATTCGTCTTGCGTAATACTTTACGTAATTCGGTTGTTAAATAAGTATCTAAATACTTATCTTTTAACGGGACATTAAGTGTGACACAATAGGTCATAAAGTCATACATTATGCGTTCATCAGTTTCAAATTCATTTGCTGGAAATCTATCAACAAACCAGTTTGCATAAATTAGACATTTAGGATCCTTTTCCCGTTCTACAAAATATTTGAATATGGTATCCAAATTTACTCCCTTAACTTATCGTAAACAACTTCGCGTGCTAACTTGTCCACGATCTCATTACCTTCGTTTCCAGAGTGTCCAGGTGTATGTTGAAATTTTATTTTTAATTGTGGTATCGCTATTTGCTGCATATAATTTTTATATGCTATTGATAGTGGTTTCTTTGCTTTCCAAGTGTTTGTAGGCCACATCTCTATTCCTGTGTAGTCATAGCATATCAAAAGACTTGAACAGTCCTTGACATTTTCTAAAACATGATTACATAAGGAGATTACAGCAAACACTTCACCAGCTACATTACGATGTTGAAGATATTCAGGATTATCTCCTACATATTTAAGTATTGTCCAATCTGTAGTTCCAACTGGTGCATATATTGCGGCAGAACCATACATCTTCTTACCTTCATATTCACCATAAGAACCATCAACAAATGCTACATAATCCATTCTTACTCCTAAGCCTGAAATTCTTTTAGCATATCATTAAACTTCTGTATATCAGAATCATGTGATATTTTATAGAAGTTATGAACATCAATAGTGTGAAATGTACCATTACCTTTTATGCTACGCAGTATATTTGATTTATCAAATTTTTCTAAATCATCAATGTAGCCGTCAAAGATAAATATTGTAGATAAATTTCTACGAACACGTCTGTCTAGAATATCTACCATAGTAGGATAAACTTCCCAAGAAAGAATCATAGGGATTTTTACAAAGATATATGGTGCTGACATAAGATTTGACACAGGAGTTGAAAAACCATAGTCACCTGTAACTCCAGCATCCATATCACGTAAGATACGTCGTAGTTCCAATATTGTACATACTGGAAAAGTAGGAATGTTTTTACGAAAGAGACTTTCAAGCACAGAATATGCTAGAACAGTTTTAGAATGTGCAATAGGTGAACATATTAAACAATTATAATTCACGTACTTCATTGCAATTATATTATCGTGGAATTTCTGTAAGTATGAACCATAAGTTGGACCGCAGTCACTAGGGACTAGCTTACTATTGAAGTGACGTCCTGCATATTGTTTAGGAACATCTAAACAACTCACACCTACACCAAATGCATGGTGTGCATTAGGACAGGTACATACTTCACCAAAAGGTGTTATACCAGTTCCACCACATTTAGGACAATATGTGTCGATATCAATTACTTCATTATCAGGTACACCATTAAACATACCAAGTACCATCTTTCCATATTAATTGTGTGTTCATAAGAACAGGGTCGTCATAATTGTGAACTACAGAAACAAGTGTTCCTAATTTGTAAATCTTTACCATATCTAACCAAAGATCGTACCAATCGAATGTACTTTTAGTTATGATAACAAACATATGCACTAGTTCATTTTCAAAATCAAATGGTGAAGTTGCGAACACTTCGTTTACTGGATACTTAGCGAAGACGTCACCCATTCTAACTTTTTTATCAATTACTGAATTCAATAGACGTCACCACCCTATCTAGACTGGAGTTACACATATAAGCCTGTCTTAGTGAACCGGCTTTATCTGGATAAATATTACATAAGCATCGTAGTACGTCTTGCTTACTGTCCTTAGGTATAATAGTTTTTATGTTGTCTGATACCAAATGTAAATACTTAATGTCTTCAGGGTCAACTCTGTTTGACAAATGTATTTCAATCTGCTCCCAATTATGTGAAGCTATGAATAAATGTACTGCTTTAAACTTCAACATTTCTGGGTCAATTGTAAAAGCATTTTCACTTAACTTACGATGCTGCTCAAAATCTTGTATGTATAATTTCATTCATAACCTCCAAGATAGAGAAGCTGAGCTGCGATTGTTGCTCCTTCATAAATGCCAAGTTTATCTAGCATAAGAAGAATAACAAATAAACGTTTTACAAAATTTACAGTTGTAGAGTCTACAATCTGTAAGAATGATTCACATGCTTTCTCATGTTCTGCCATATAAAATTTTTCATTTAGTAAATACTTCAATGTGACCATTAACTCTTCACGTGCCACACCAAGATAGTTTACATCTGCAAGTGAGAAAGGTACATTCGTCGTGTAATAGACGAGTGAATTGTAGAGTGCTAATTTCTGTAATGCAACCATTAATGAGTTTAGGAAATGGTCGATGTTTGTAGCACTTAATTGTGACTCAGCCTGTATGTCATAAATTGGTTTATCAATAGTGACGCCATATGCGTTCTCAAGGTCTTCCTTTGCAGCCTGTAATATCTGAGCAACATTACGGTCACCACTGTAATCAATTTTTAACACACCTTCAAGACTAACGATACAATCATTAATAGATAAATCTTTAATCATTCTTTAATCCTCTAAAATACTGGGTTTAATTTTACCACTTTCTAAGCAAGTTTTGACAACACCTGTCATTGTTTTTATTAACTGTTCAGTGGGTTCAAAATCATGCTCAGAATAGAAGTCAAAAATTTGTGAACATACTTCACTACGTAAGTCACGTATTCCGTCAACTATAGTAGACTTCATTTCTGCTGACATATAACTTACACCCGAATCTTTTATAATGTTTACAGCATTAATTAAATCCGTTATTTGTGAAGTCAAGATGTCATCTTTTAGTAATGCAGTAATTGAAGTTAGACTGTTGACAAGTTGTGGTAGTACGGTGACTTTTATTTGACTTCTGCTTCCTGCATCAAGCTTAACAAGCAGAAAGTCAAATAAATCCACACTTGTAAGTAGATTGTTTCCCAGATTGGGATCATCTGGACTATTTTGCATGTTTTAAGACTCCTTTCCTATTTTATATTTGTATATAGTATGTTCAATAAATATATAACGTACTTTTAATCACTGGGCACTGTATTTGAAGAAGTTGTGTTGTCAGGACCTATATAATTATCATTCTCATCATAGTATTCACCATAATCTATGACTGTAGCTTCCTCTTCTTTGATAGTAGTTACATCTTGAACACCTGAATGTTTGATGTAGGTACCATTACTATCTTCTGTAGGATAATAGTATGGTAACTCATTTACAGATAAAGCTGTCATTAAAGCCTGCTGATCTTCAAATGCAAATTCCGTATTAGGATCACTTATCTGAATAAGCTCTACCAAATTACCTGGATCATCGTTGTCATAGTACATTATTTCACCAGAACCAAAGAATTCAATTAAGTCACCTCTATGTGCTCTGATAAGATATGTGTATGCACCTAACATTGATATTGCAACATCTGCATGTGACTCACCTTCAGCCGGTTGTATGTTTATAACACCTAAGCAACTCTTTGAGAATAACTTAATATTTACAAAATCATTATTAACATATAACCATTGAAAACTTGGTAACACATTTGCTTTTGGATTTACTGTATAGTCACTAAATGGTGAATATGCGAGAGCAGGTCCAATAGCTGTATCTTCATAACCTAGGATTTGTGTGCACCAATCTACAAGTGTTTGACGTAATTCCTGACACATAGTTCCATGTAAAAGTTCTATATAATTTATATAACCAGAACCAGGTTCATATACATAGTATCGTATGTTTTGAGTAGTTTGGTCAGCTATTATTCCAATCTTATAATGAGGCATATTAAATGTGTCCCAAATAGACCATTGACCATCTTTCTGTATACCATTTAAACTTACGCAAGTATCATACATGAATACATCAAATGCAGGCATTGTAGTTAACGCTTTATCTAATTCCTGTTCTGCTAGAATAAAATCAGTTTTGTAAGAAGCACTTTTACATTCATAAGAATGTATTCCATTCTCTACGGCATTTTCAGAAATCATATTGTATTTAGGCACACGTACAATATTGTAATTCATTGAAACTGTTGAATACAGATTAGGATCACGTGTAGGTAAATTACGTGTACGTCTATCTTTTTCATCTTCATTGTATTGATCTTGAAGCTCTTCTATCTGCTTCTGTTGTTCTTCAACCTTTTTCTCTTCAGCATACTTGTGTCCAAGTATTGTCCATATAATAAGACCTATAAGAACAATTATTGCTACAACTATTGCTATAATGTCACTTTTTCTTCTTTGCTGCATTTGACCGTTTCCTCTTCTTTTTAACTGTATGTTGCATACCTTGATTGTATGCTTTCATAATGATATTCTGGTCACCTTTTTCTTTAAACATTATAAAAGTCATGATGAATGTGTGTAATAATGCTCCTTGCCAAGATATGAAAGTATATACATTAAAATAGCTAAATAATGCAGTTATTGCAAATAAAGCACAAGCATACTTCCATAATTCTTCAATGTTATCTGTGGTAGGCATTATTATTGTATCATTTAATTCCGTTATGGAATTACAGAACAATACTACTAGTCTGTGAGATTGTTCTGCGAATTCTTCCCTCTGTTGCTGTCTGTACTGTGCATCATTTGGCATACTTAAATCATTTGCCATTTGATTTAATTCGGAATTAAATGTTGATTGCTGTTGAGGTTGTGGTGGTGGTGGGGCTTGCTGAGGTTGTACTGGCGGTGGCGGTGGCGGTGGTGCTTGTGTTGTGCCATTAGTAGGTGTTCCAGTACCAGTACCATCCATAGCATCTAATTGCTCCATTATATCATCAAATTCCAAAATTATCACCTTCTTTGAAATGTCACACTGTTTAGGTGTGACATGAATATACACGCATAGTATCTCGTGTGATATAAAATACCATTTTATCTACACCGGCTAAGTGTAGTGTACACATATTAGGAGTGTAAGTGTAACTGGTTATTTTATAACCAGTGTCACATAAAGCAGTCACATATGCAAATGAATTTTCCAATGTAGATGTATAGTTCCCCACAAAGTTACAAGATAAAGAATATTTTGAGTGTGTAGGTACATACATTATAGCAGGTTCTTTAATATAACCTTCTACGTCATTGCGATAATAAACATTGTCTTTTAATTCATATTGCACTCTATTTTGATCATATACAATAGTTGTTCCAGCTGAGTCCTGATAACAAATAATAAATAAATGTTTATCAGGAGAAGAACAGCTAGTTAATAATAAACAACATAAAATTACAATAAGTATTTGTAACTTATTCATTATATCGTACATAGTTTTGTTTACCCACTTCACGTGCATTGTCACCATCACCTAAAAAGGCTAAGTGCATAACATCTGTTCCAGTTTCCCAGTCACCACCCCAGTAAAATCCATAGGATTTAAATATACGTACAATGGGGCAATCCTCATAAAGTACATTGTACTTTTTGTGTGACTCTGGAAGCATTTCCCAAATTTCATAAGGCATAGGTTTATTCCTATAACCATTACCATATAAAACACCATTCACATTATAAGTACCTGAACTTGGGTTTATATCAAATGCTGCTCCGATTGAGTGTGCAGATGGTGTTCTGTATGGATTATGCATCTTACCACGTATTACCCATGTACCTGCAGCACTATCAGAAATGTTTATAATAGGTTGTGAAGGATCGTTATAAATATCATTGAATATATGTTCACATATTTTAGCAATCCTTTTATTCACAGTCCAGTCTTTAGTTTTAGTTATTTTATTATAATTGTTTGGATCATTAGGATCTTCCCAATACCAAACAGGAACAGTTATTGTAACTGCATTTTCAACATATAAGTTTTGGAGCTGATTCTTTACGTTTATAAATGCTGTTTTAGGATATGAATCAAAAACACCATTTGTCAGATAGTTCCAAGCATCTTCGTCCGACATAGAGATTATTGATTTGTCATCTTGACTTAGATTTCCAATGTGCGTTTGCACATTGCGTGTTGTTACACTATTTGTCATCAAGTCTTTATTTTCAGAAGAAATTATATTGTTAGTTACATATGTAATATCAGTAACTTCTTCATGTTCAATATTAGGTGGCTCATCTGTTTGATTACCATTTGCATCGAAAAATACAGGTTTGATCGGTTTCAATTCTGTATGCCACTCTCTACTCTTACAGTGAACTACTATAGACGCTACACATATAGACGTCGAAATTGCAGCTGTTGTCACTAATAATTGTTTAAGTGTCACTGACTATTTCAGTGCCTCAATCTCTTCGAAAGTTTGTGTGACTGGTCGCTGACTTCCAGGGTGAAGAAAGTTTTTTAATATCCATAACATAAATATAAATGTTATTACAGCCAGTATAAACACACCAACCTTTTTAAGCATAAACCTTCTCCTTTGTTGCTCGGTATTCTACATAGATATGTTTCTTACCGTTATAGATCTTATTAGCTACTTGACGTAACTTTCGTTCTTTTAAATACTCCAGCACTGGTTCGCGAACTTTAAGTTCAACCACATTTTTATCCATAGCACCTCCGGTACTCTTATATTGTTTTATTAGAATCAGCTCCTTTCTATTCAAATATTACTACACACGTTTCAACATCTACAGTATCATATAATTCATATGCATACGCTTTAGGTAAATTTATACATCCATGTGAGCCATTAGATATATAAATATTTCCGCCAAATGAAGAACGCCAAGTAGCATCATGAAGTCCTACACCAGAATTAGTTAAACGCATCCATCTATGTACGTGTGATACATAGCCAGGTCCTTTTAAATCTTTCTCTTTTATCTTTTCAGAAATATAATAGACACCAGTTGGAGTCGCTCTATCACGTGCACGTCCGGTTACACAATCACTTTCTGAGATGATTGTATCACCATTTAAATAACGTACATGTTGATTTGTCAAGTCAACTTCAATACGTTTTGAAGGAAGTGTATCAGGCATTTCTTGTTTCATTGTAGGGTGACGGTTGTCAACAGCATTCAAAGATAATGCTTGTTGAATTACCCAGTCTTCTTCGGCTTTTGTGTCTGCTATATTTCCCCAAGTTCCGCCATGTACTTGTTTTATGTCTCCTGAATAAGTTTTGTATTCAGTTGAGAAGTTACCCACCGTGTCATATGTATTTACGATAGTTGCAACACATTTATTGAGTTTATCTTCATCAATGTTTATGTGTATTTTATCATTTGAAACTGTTAAGTTACAATCTTCTTTTGTAACAGTTTTTCCATTAGACCATGTGACATGAAAATTTTGTATATCTTCTGAAAGTTTTTTATACTCCTTATCAAGTGTGAGGTCTGGTTGTACGTAGAATTGTGTAACGTCAATTGTTTGCTTTCTTGTGTAGTTTTCTTTTATATACTGATTTAATTTATCAGAGTCTATTTCTGTTCCAAATACAGGTTCTATGTATTTACCTGAAGAAGTTATATCTGATGATTTTGATTTAACTCTGGGTTCGTCAAGACATTCATTAATTTTATCAATGAATTCATCTAAGTCATAGTCTAGTGTATCTGTGAAATCCTTGTGTATCTGGACAGGAAATACTGTATTCGATTTTGATTGTTTTTCATATACCAGAGGGACCTGGTATTGTGTGGGTCCCTCTGTGATTGTATATGTAATTGAGTTCTGTACACTTGAATTAGATTGTACTATTTCAAGTGGTTGTAAGATTATTGTTTTATTGAATAAAAGTAAATATAAAAATATTAGTGCCATATTATTTTTAACCCAGAATTTGTGTATTCGTAATATCTATTACCTGAATTTGCATTTTACGGTACCAAATCGTACGGTATCATATCAGGTGCTGTGTTACTGTCAGTTCTATCTGCTACTGTATCACCATTAGCTTGTATATTTGCATCTATTGTATCAGTCATTGCTAAATTAGTAGTAAATCCACAGTAAGGTTTTATTACATTCTCTTTTGGGCTACCGTATGGTAGGAATAAATATTCTAAATTTGATATACTTTCTAAATCCTGATCATTATCTATAATAACCTCATTTCGGTCAATATACTGTGTATCACCTTGTAAATAAATTTTATTGTAGTCAATGACATCACTTAAATCAGGTATATCTTCCTTAATGGTTACTAAATTGTTCTTATAACATTTTAGATAAGTTAAAAATGCGTTAAACTCACCAATTACAGCTGTGTAGTCTTCTACGTCAGCAGCATTACATAAATCATCATGTTGCAAATATAGAATTTTATCTGTTTCATTTCTTACACTAGGCTGTGTTATTGAAGTATCAAAATAACTCTTTAATATTATGTATTGTGGATAAACTACTACTGGCGTATTTATATCCTTGGAACCAGAGTACATTACGGTGTTTATATAAGTGTTATATTTATACTGTTTATCAGTTACACCTTGATTTTTATCAATTACTTTTAAAGTATCATTACTAAAATATAAATCTATATCAGTGGATTTTAAATTAATAAAAGGTTGTACGGATTTTAACGATTCATTTATTTTTCTACGTACAAATGTGTATGAAGTTAATTCACCCTTAGGATCTAAATATATAGTTTGTAAATCACGTGCTAGATATAAATACTTATGTGCTGTTAATCTGTAATTTTTATTATCTAAAGTTATATAACCATTTTTGTAAGCTGCTAATTCTGCATTTGTAGATTTATAATATCTATTATGTTGATCTGCATTTTCTACAGCAACACCTTGTCCTTTTGCATATGTATTATATACTGCTGAATATTGTAACATTAGATCATATAATTGTATATAACTCTCATTACTAAACCTACAACCATCCCCACGGTATATACATATACCTGGATCAAGTGCTATTCCATACCATTGAGTAACATTAACAAATAGCATTGGTTGTGCCATAAAATATTGTAACAGTGTATCAGAAGATTGTACGGGAGTACCATTCATTAAATAAAATAATAAATGTTCTATATTGTAATCACTTGCATGAAGATTATCTATATCTAGTTGTGTGTACCCTGGAGCACTACTAATTATTGAATACTCGAAAGAATTAATAAACATATTTAAGTAAGGTATAACATATGATCCACTATATACAACTTCAAAACCCGTACGTTTTTGTTCATCATTATTTACAGGTTGTGGTGCTATTATGTAACCCATATGTTCAATACCATTCATATTTATGTTTCTATAAGAATTTTTAATTGATAACTGTGGATATTTGTTTGGTTTATACTCTGGTCCAGATAGTACATAATAATCTATATCTGCTTTATAGTTTCCGGTGACCCCAAATACTGATTTCTTTGAACTAGAATTTATCTGCATTGGATATGCACCACCAGTACCGTGTACAATTAAATTACTACTATCTAATGGTACGTTCTCAAGACCAGCAACTCTAGGTTTTGTAATATAATTTACACTATCAGATATGTTGTTACTATTTAATTTTTTCTTCTTTACTTTATATTTTTTCTTAGCCTCTTTTGCTGCTTGTTTAAGTGAGCTATCATAGAATTCTTTACCCGATTGTACATAAGCTACTGTACCATCAGGATTATACACAACACCTTTGGAATACGTACTAAACTCATCAGGATCTGCTGTACTAGCTTCCCATGTATAATTACCACTGTAGTAAATGTAATTAGTGTCACCATACTTCTTATAATCAGAACTACCTATCATAAAACCAGGTATGATATTTTTAACGGCATCATTTGTATTAGTGTATAAGTTGGCAGTTTGTGCTGGTGGTATTACTGTTGTATCATCTTTATCTCCCTTTAACATACTATTCAGTAATAAAGCACGTAACATAGTTAGTCTATCTTCTGCAATTTCTTTTTTAGTATAATCATCTTTATCATATTCCTTATTCATAATGTTGTTATACTCATTTTTAACTTCTTTAAAATAATTTGAACTAGTTAGTGTACACTTAAAAAGCATTACACCATTATTAGTTTCTTTCAGAAGTAATATATTATCACGCATTACCATCGCTACAGGATTAGAATAGCTCGAATTCATGCCATATACATTTATAATCTGACCTGTTTCATTTGGTTGCATAATTATATAAGAGTCTCGTTTACTTTTACTTCCAGAACCAGAACCTGTAAGACCTATCATATAGTTACCACTCCAAGAAAATCCATATACTTGTTTAGCATATTTTTTAGAATTACGTGCTTTTTCTTGTGTGGAACCATCAATAGTGTAAACAGATGTACTCCAAAGACCTTTTTGTCCCCAATCTTTTTCTGTATCTGGGTCTTCAGTTAAACCTGACACATCACCATCATCAGATGCTTCATCTTCTGTATCATTACCTGTATCATTAGTTTGGTCTTCTACTTCATCAGGATCATATATGTCATCATCATCATCACCGTCATCATCACTACCATATAAACTTAGATGGCTTGGCATTTTATAAGTTATATCTTTACTCTTTTTAACTAAACTTTTCGCTTTATTGTAACCTACAAATGCGACATAAGAAGAATTTGAATTTAGTATAGTATTTAATTTTCGTCCATTAGCTACATGATAGGAATATTCATACTTAGGTTCTGTATATTCTTCATCTGGGTCCCTATCCTTTACTTTAGTATAAGCTTCATTACGTTCCCTAACACGTTTAAGTTTTCCTGTTTCTGGATTTATATTAGCTTGTGTAAATATATCAAATAATAATACTTTTGGTCGTGTTGCACCAATAGGATTACCTCTATAATACGCATAAAGATCAGTAGTATCTGTGTAACTGGATTGGAAAATTGAATAATCCTTACCGAATCCGAAAGCTATTCCATTGCCATTTTTAAACATATAGGTACCATATCCTAGTAAGTTAGTTACATAATCGTCAATTGGTGCTGTACTAAATATTTGTCTATTTTGCATTACTTTATTTCTTAATTCAGTAGTTTCGTTTTTATTATTGACATGCTTCCATAGACTATCCATAAGTTTCTTATTTACTGTACCTATGGTTACAGGTTGTATTGTTAATAATGGTAAACCTAAATAAGATAATGCCAATCTATAATCATAATTATCAACAGCGTATTTAAATCCTTCTAGAGAAACATTATCTGGTTTATCCTTGTTAATATCTTCACTTATTTCTCTTGAGAAATTTGTTAGATGTTTTAATATATAAGAATTTGATGATGCATGTTCTGGAAATACGTAGTATTCTTGTAGTACATCATCTTCAACTGGATCTCCACCACTTATCATGTCACGCACAGAAGCAAATTGTAACCATTTATCTAATTCTGCCCTTGATAATTTAGCCTTGTATTTCATTTTCTTTACTGTGTATAATTTATTTAGTTGTACTTTCTTTAGTTTCTGTTTTTGTACTACTTTACCGTCTGAATATTGCTTAACAGTTTGATTTTGTCCAATTTTCTTTTTCTTACGTAAGGTTTTATAAGAAGGTTTTACTTGTACAATCTCATCTAAAGATATATCTCTTATACTTAATGTACTTAATAATTGTTCAATGTTAGATGTAATAGCGTCCTTTCGATCAGATACTGCTATTGCTTTCATAACTTTATTATCTATATTATCTATATCTACAAAGTTATTTTTAATTGTAGATGTGTCTAATGTAATAAATGGTATTTTAGTGTTTTTTGTGGCACTCACATCTATATGTTTGTTATCTAGTATATCAGTAAATTCAACAGGAACGTCCCAATATTTACCACCATTATATTCATAAGTAGTAGGTGCAGATGTGCTAGTAGGTTCCGTAGCTGTTAATGTAGCTTTAGCTAATGGTGTATATACACCTTGTGGATTATCTAATTGTGCTTGTATATAATCATCTATCGTATTTTTCTTTATTCCAGGATATGACGAAAAATATGTACCAGGTGCAAAAGGTGTTAATGTAAAATATGGTATTTTATTATTCTGTGGAAGCTCTATATATAGTGCTGAATAAAGACGTTGGTCAGCTGGTTGGTCACTATCAGTAGCTAGGTCGGATTCTGAATCTGAATCACTCGCTGAGCGTTCACTATCCACAACTGAGTAAATATAAATTCGTTTATCCTTTGACGCCTTATCATACCATTCGTATGGAGTAACATACTTGTGAATTATCGTACCATCGCTTAATTCATCTTGATAGTCTCTCTTGAAGTAATTATAATGTGCAATACGTTTTTTATTTTTCACATATGCATAACTATTACTCTCATAATCTGAGTGAAACCCTGTACCATAATCATCATACCAATATTTATAAAACTGATCTTTCTTAGACTTACTCCATGGTTTATCTTTAGATGATGCATAGGATGATTTATATTGATATTTACTTGGTACCCAAAATACTCTATCTTTATTAGCTGCATTATTATTATTTTGTATAATATAGTCTTCATCTTTAATTAAGTCTATTCCATCAGTAACATCTTGAGTATAAGGAGTTGTATGTAAAAATCCAGCTGTTAATCCTGTTGTGCCTTTACTTACAATATTATACATATTTACATAAAAATTAGACACTTCATCTAATGAAGTTAATTCAAATTGTTTTGATACCGATGGTGCGTAAACTACATCTACAGTATCTGAATTAAATGTTATATTAATGTTTTGTGTTGGCATTATAAACATACAACGATTAATACCCATTGAATCTAAATTTGTATAAGTGCGTATTTGAAATTGTTTATTTTCTTCAATACTATTGTCAGCACGCACTGTTATATTTTTAAAATCTGGATGATTTACATAATAGTCAACTTCTAGACCTTTAGTAACTTTAGTGTCTAAATGATGTAATCCTTGTTCGTACTCGGGTAATGCTAATAACATAACAGGTGTACCAGCAAATACATTAGGAATATGTATTTGGGTTTTTAATGCTAACGCAGTATCGGTTGCTTGTGTTAAAGTCATATTCTGATTGTTAAATCTAGGTAGCGTAGACATGTACTGTATATTTTTAGTGTTATTTTCAAAATCTTGTGTCTGTGCTAATGGGTCTTTATTTGTATCATAATAATCATATACACCATTTATCTTCATTTTTTCAAATACAAGATCTTTATTATATAAACGAGGAAAATATATTGTAGATGGTTTATAGTAATTAGGATTATCTACATCAGCTGAATTTTGATCGTAGCCTTTTATATTTTTTATAGTTTCTGAGTTAAGTTCTAGTTCATTCAATCCTGAATCAGAAATTTGTACGTTTATAGATTTAGTGTGATATGGTTCAACTAACCTTATCAAAGATTCCTCAGTAAGTTCAGCGTCTTTTGGCTTTTGTTGACTTTGTTTATGTATTTTTTTAGCTTCTTCTTCATTAGCAGCATATAATGTAAATTCATCATTTATAATTATTCCATTAGCATCAAGGTGTAAAGTCTTAGTTTCGGGATTATTACCCCTATACATTTTTACATCATTCATACCACCCTCTGCCTGTGAACCTGTATAACTATAACCATAACCATTCCATACATTATTTGCATAATCCCAATTTGTTCTATCTGTTGTAGGCTGTAAAACATATGGTGTATTTTGTATTGTATAACTCTGGTTTTCTTTATTAAAGTTTTCATAACTATAGTAATTTAAGGCAGCTACTAAACCTGTAGAAGATCTATTTAATGTATCTAGAGAATCTAACATAAAGTTGTCACCAAGACTAGCTTCATAGTCTAATTTAGCATTGCCATTTACTTTGAAAGCCACATTGTAACACCATGCAGGATTTATGTGTGTGTCAGTGTCTTTACCATCAGTAAATGCGAATGTTGCTGATGCCATATTTAAGAAGTTTGCTAATGAATCATGATGTGATTCATCAATTATATCTTCCTGTTGCACAGCTGCAGCACAGTTTACAGTGTCAAGAGTGTAACCTAAAGGATTTACTAAAACCGTATAATAATGTACTGTAGGTATCTCGACATTCTGTATAACGCCATAAATATCCTTTTCTTGTGTTTCATAAACAGGTCTTTCAATTACACCATTATACCTATTCTTTGTAGGATATACAACTGCACCATTCAAGTATGGGTCAAAATTAGTTGAATGTGTATATGAACGTCCAGAAACTTTCTTAGTATCACCTACTTTTGAATCTGTATTTAAGAATTGTACATATCCAAGATTTGCATAATCACCTGCAGTACAAGCTGCTTTGATTTCTTTTATACCAGAAGGCCAAACTTCAAACTCATCGTCTACGACATTGTTTCCTTCATCAGAATCAAAGTGTACGTTTGCATATAGGCTACGTGTCTGATTATTTGCAGGTACAAACGCTTGAACAGTCTCACCATGATTATTCATAAGTACTTGCTGGAAAATAACGTCCTCAGTATTGTAAATCTTTATACCTTTATTATTATAGGAAATAGGTACTTGTTTACCATTAGAGTCTTTTCCATATTTGCAGAAATCTTCATAAGTCATACCTTTCTGTGTAAGCCATAAAGAATACTTCTGAAGAATATTATTGTTATAAGTAAAGTTTACATTAGATGCATCTGTGTAAGGGAAGTATGAAAACTCCTTACTAAGTGCTTTTGTTGCTTTTACAACTTCAACTTCTGCACCATCACGCATAACTTTTTCAGTTGAAGTACGTGAAGTATATCTATTGAAGTATTTCTCATTTACAGCGTTTTTATCTGAATCTGACTTAGTATCTAGTTTATCTGTGTAGAAATTATTATTAGGTGTCCAGTCCATATACTCCTGTAAAGCATCATAAATGAAGTTTGTACGGAATAGATACTGGAATAAATCTTCAGAACGTGTACGTGCTTTTGTTCCGGTAACCTCCACACCATCAAGTTTCTTTATAGACGTGTCAGCATTATCATCAAACATTGCTATAGGTGTATTGTATGTGTAATATGTGTTACCATCAGCCGCAAGTTCACGTGTATAAATATCAAATGTGAAATACTGTTTACGTTCATGAGAACGAGGTTGGAAGTTCATATCACGTGCAGGTTGTACCCATCCTTGTTCGCCAGGACGTGATGTAAGTGTCTTATGATCGTAATCCTGATACAGTGCTGCCTTTGAATATTCTTTGAATATTGCTTTGAACCAAGCACCTGTACCAACATAGTTTGTATTTGAACTTCTTTCATTATAAGAAAGCTCTAAGAACTTTTGATAATCTGAAGCACTATCACCAAGTGAGCCAGGTGCTACAAGAGTTCCATTAAGCTTTACAGTATATGCAGTACCAACTTTTTCTTGTGTAGTCGTGAGGTCACGATACTTATATGTAACAGTGAATTTAGTTACGTCGCTGCTCATATAATTATCATAATAATAAGGATGATTATAAGGGTAGTGATGATTATAAGGATGATCATAATAGTAATTATAAATTCTATCTATTAATTCCGATACAACTGATGTAGTACTTCCAGAAATATGATATGTATGATCGTTATGGTAATTGCTTTCACATCTAAGATATGTTGAAATACTAGGATTATTTATACTTGAGTACTGTCTTGTACTTGTATCACGTAAAGAATTATATGAATTTAAGAAATTTTGTAGTTGACTCCTTACAGAAGATTGATCGTAATAAAAGTTTCCACTTGGAATTGTAACAGATATGGAATCATCTTTCCAATCACTCCATACAGATACAGGTTCTGTTATGTCTTTAGAAGAAACCGTATACATATTATTCTTATCGAATGTTGCTGTACCTGAAGTTTTGAAACTTGGGTTCTGTATTGTAAATGTGTCTTTACCAGCAGTAGTTATTTTATCTGCTTTTAACAGTGCAGTCTTAAGAGCTTTATAATACTCAAAGTTAGGATCCCAAGACATGAACTGAGGTTTGAAATTTGCATCGTCAATATCCTGTGTACGTGCCGAACCTGTACGAGGTACAGTGAACGTACCATCTGTAAACCACAGATTATTCCACATATTATTATATGGATTATCAGCTGCGTATAAAGCAGGCTCTTCACTGTCTCGTATATATCCGCGTACAATAGCATGTGTACGTGCATTCACATAAGTCTGATCCATATTGAAGTGAGTCCCAAAATACGGACTGGAACTATATGAATCTAACTGTCCTTTAACAAGTTTATGTGAGTGAAATAATCCGTAAGTGAAATCAGAATTATTTATATCATCTACATCAGTTACACGTTCTTTATATGTCCATTCTTTGCTATCTTCTTCAGGCTTCTGATCTACATATTTACCAGTCTTCGTATATATGCTAGGTAAATCATTTACTGTATAATTAGAAGTTTTTGTTGTAGCAGGAATAAAGTATTTATATAACTGATAATTCTTATAGTTACCAGGATTAGGTATCTGTGTATATAGATTTCTTGTAGGATCATACTTTTGGAACATACCTTCTTCATACGGACGTACTACACCGCCAGAAGAAGGAACATTAGCGCCTTCAATAGCATCATGCTTTGCTAAAGGATAAGTTCCATCATCAGCGTGATTATAGAATGTATCTTTATCAAAATCATAAAGAATATAACCATTCTCACCCGTATAATCGTAGTCTTCAAATCCCCAAGATTCATAAGCAGTCTTGAACATCCAACCACCTTGAGGATCTATCTGATCTTTATACTGATCCCAAGAAGTTATCTTACCAAAAGGTTTGAAATCTAAGTACTCTTCAGATATATTAAGTTTAGGTGTCACATTTGCTTCAAACTTATATGCTGGAACTGTTGGATCATTTGAAGCATATGATCTACCATTTATATAGTATTCTGAGTGATGATCAGTACCACGAGCTTTATGACGTACCACAACTTGATAACGTGAACGTGTGTACTGATAATCAGTTTTATTGTCACCATAAGGATCTTTTACTAATGCATTTAACTGCGTCTTCTTTGTTTTATCTAAATTGAAGACATTGTCAGTATCTGCATCATATTCATATGGTTTACCATTTGTATCCTTATAGTCCTGAGGACGCTCAGATGTTGTCACCCATACTTTATGAGCTTCTTTAGTTTTTACTTCACCATAATTCTTACCAGCAACAGATAATTGCTTTATGGTTCCGTATTCACCAGTCTCATAAAAAGGTGAGTCACCAGGTCCATTTTCAAAACTCATCCACTTATCGTAAACAGCTTTACTAACTTTATTCCAAAGAATGTTACCGTTATTAAAAGCTTTTACTTCATCATCATAAAGTGGTGTTCCCTGTTTAGGTTTGTAGTTAGGATTTACAATCATCCAGTCACGACCTGTGAGCTGCTTCTCACGTAATCCTATACTACCTACTTCGTTACCGTTTATTATACCTTTACGTTTACGTCCCCAAGGTAATGTGTAACGTCTTGGATCTCCTTCAGGATATGACTTATCTATTACTTGCTGATTAACATCAGACCAAGTAAACTCGTCATTATAATAAGAGTCCGGATAATTTGCACTATCAAGTCTTTCGAAGATGCTAACCTTTGAGTTCTCACCGGTTTGTGCAGTTGCTACTACATCAGCGAAAGCAGGTGATGATGTACATAAAGTCATAAAAGCAAGTAAGATACTAAACCGTTTTAATGACTTGTGCATTGTATTTAATCCTTTCTTATTTCATGCAAACTAGAAATGCTTCTACGATACATTTTGCAATTTCCTTTCTACCATCGTCGCTAGATATAAACTGTGATTGTTGCATATCATCATGTGCTCCAATTTCACAATACAAGAACTTTGAGGTGTCACCACCATTTTCTTTGTATCCTTGTCCAGAATATATCAATTCGACACAGTATGCTGTTGCATTTGTATTTATACCAATCTTATTCATTAACTCTAAAAACTTATCACCCATTTCATGGTTATATTCCGTAGCAAAATTATCTGGAACGACTAGTAAACAACCAGGTCCCATACCACCATTTGAATGAATTGCTATGTAACCGTCACATCTTGCTCCTTGTTTACCACGTTCATAATTACCAATAGCTGAAGTACCATCCGCTTGATTGCGTGACATTTGTACACTATAGCCTTCTTTCTCAAGCAAAGATTTAACTTGCAATGCTACTGCATAATTATTGACAGCTTCTGTAAGACTGGGATCACATTTAAATGGTCCACCAGGCTTTGTACCATTACGAGGACCTTTTGATGAATCACCACCATGACCAGGGTCTACGTAAATGGTTTTTGATTTATCTTTAGTATCTACTTTGTCTGGGGATGCATCATTTGCATCTGTACGTACTTCTTGAGCACTCTCTATCATAGAAATGTCAGTAGGTTTAAGTAACGTATTTTGCTGTCCCCATAGATAACTTAACAATGTATTTTCAGTACTTATGAGTGAAGAACTCATTACCATAAATGCTACATAAGCAATTATACCAACGGCTGCAAACACTATAAATATTGATTGTTTTATTGGTCGTTTCTTTTTCAAATATGAGAAATATAGTCGTAATAATTTTCGTTAAGCTCTTCAGTTTGGAAAGCATGAGCTTGAAGTATATAGGTTGATCTGTACGTTGTATTTGTCTTAGGATCAACAAATATAACATGCTTGTCATCAACCTCTTCTACATAGTAAGTATTATTAGGATCTTCTGCCTGTGTAATGAATTCATTAGTTCTGTAGTCATTTGGATTACCAACTTGTTCATTGCCAATTAGAATTCGTTCAGGTTCCTGCCATTTATATTTACTTGTGTCGTATGCGTCGCCTGTATCTACCCAAAGATTACTATAACGCACTTGAGAAGTGTATCGCAGTAAACCATATTGATCATAATAAAACCAAGTATCTACTGGAATTTTGGATTCAAATCCCATATCTGATAGTTTTTGTCGCATATTACTTTCAACTTGTATCATGCCTTTTTCTATAGCATCCATCGCAAGTTCTTGTGTTTCAGTAATCTCCTGTGTAGGTTCTTCTATTTCCTCTTTAGGTTTCACTGAAAAGATTAAAACTAAAATTAAAAGTAACATGAAAATAATTAGTACGACAATTAAGGCAATTCGATTATTACGATTAGAAGTCTCCGTCTCCTGCTTCGTCATGTAACATCTCCTCTATTTGTTCTTTTATTTCATCCCATGAAACTTCAATTGCTTCATCACTGTTAGTAGTTTTGTATACTATACCAGATTCATTATTCTGAAGTAAATATAAAGCTATTTTATAGGGATCGTACTTTGATAGGAAATATGATTGTAACAGATTTTCTTGTTCAATTGTTACATCACATTTATACACTATTGGCACATTAGAGTTTTCAGTAAGATAGACATCATCGTCACCTATTACTGTGAGTACAATATCCGCGTCTAAAACTTCAATTATTATGATGTCATTTTGTTTATTATAAATATACTGAAAATCTTCTGTATAACCAAGTGTATGTAAATATGCGTCACTTATATCTTTTAAGTGAGCACATTCTTGTGCATCATAAATATTATTTGAAATATATTTACCAGTAGCATTCAAATTACTTGTTTCTACTATTGCACTACTTTGTAAATCAATTTTAGAACCGTCTCCATCATAACGTTCAATGTTTGCTACATCAGTAGCACTCTCGATTGGTTTACTTAAAGTAGTTGCTGTATTCTCTTCCATATACTGTTGTACTTGTGCATGTTCAATATTTGATTTCTTATTACCAAATACAAAGAAAACAAGTATTGTCGTTACTAATGCTACTACTATTAAACCTATAATAATCAGAAAATGTTTAACTTTCATTGAGTATATCTCCATATTGTATGTATTGATGAACTATTACTAGTTGTAGGGTTTGTATTGCCATTAGGAAAGTTGCGGTCTACTTTTTGATTATTATAACCACCCCACGACCAGAATTTACCATTGCCAGCATATATCATCACGTGTCCATCCCTAGCAAATATATCACCTGGCTGTGCTATCGAAATTCCAGCATTGGCACCTTGCACTGTTGCAACTTTTGTAAAACCTACTTGCCCATTAGTGTACCACTTAACGGCTCTTTGATATTCGACTCTAATTCCTATAGAATTAAGTACGTCACACACGAAGTGTGAACAATCAGTAGCTTCAGTAAAATTAAATTGACTGTAATAATAGTGTCTATTTATAGCATAGTCATAGAATAGTGATTGTGCAGCTGAGGCAATTCGTGCTCCTCCTTCACCTGTTATCGGTGGAACTTCACCAGGTGTATCACCTTCGCCACCACCATATTCACGTTCGCCTGGTTTATGTCCAGCTTCTACTAAAGGGTTTTCTTCAGAATGTTTAGGTTCAATAAAATCATGAAACATCTCTATAATAGTCTGTGCAACTATTGAATGATAGGCTGTGCTATCTAAATTTTCATGATACCTACGTGAGACTTCTTCTGGGTTATGTAAAGAACCAGTCGACATTAGAAATAAAGATATTGTTATTATCGTTGATAGTGTTCCTAAAATTATAACTAATAACTTTTTATTCATAATTTACCTATATCCGTAATGTGTGAGTACCACAATTAGGTGATGTAACAGTTACTTCTTTATCTGTAACATCTGTGATAGTAAAGAAATCATTAAGACCCATACGTATCAAACGTTTTTCAAGTCCTTTTATATTTATTCTTGTGGAGTTCACATTACCATAGATTATTCCTTTAAACCCCTTATTATATACTGAACCATAAAAATTTATGTATAACTTATTTCCTACAGGTACACAGTCATAGACTTGAGTACCTAAATAAGTATAGAAATAAAAATGTGTTCCATCTGAATCTGTATTTATGTAACCAATGTATCCAGGAAATGGGTAATTATTATTCATAGTGAAATCACTAACATATGAAATCAATTCAGAATACATAGTATCTTCATCTTTAAGTTCATCAGCTGTGAACTCAGTACCTAAATCATATACTGTTTTATATCTTTCTTCTATAGGTGTTAGTTGTATTTCTTCTGACACCTCTGTAGATACTGTACTCTCTGTATCTGGCGACTCTTCAGGTTGACTGAATTTAGATAGAATAAAAATCAAAAGAAAATCTAATAGTATGATAACAATGATTGCTATTATACACATTCGTGTACTTATGTGTTTATTTATACGTAAATATAAAACTACAAATGCAATCATTGCTAATGTACAAGTTATTAATAATGTATTCATCTGTGATAAGTCTGATATATTGATTGTGCAGCATTTGCTCTTACATCTGCGTGACATACAGGAGTCCCATCTGCTTTTATCGAAGAACTTGGACGTTCATATAAACACATCCAAGACATTGCAGCTAAGTCTACATCATTGCATGATTTAAATGAATTAGCATCCATTATTACAGAAGTTGGTAGTGTACGACCCGCAATCCTTGATGCTGCACCAATAGCATTTGCATAATTAGCTACATGAGTTGCATCGCTTCTATATTGATTGCTTACACCATTACCTGCATCGCCACCTAACTCCATTAAGATATACTTTACTTGAAATTCAACTGAATTAAGTAGCATTCCAAACTGTTGTGCAAGTGTTTGTGCAAGTGTTTTACGTCCACCAGTCCATTGTACCATACCTAAACCGTTAGGGGTATCATCTGTTTTAAAACCATGTTCTGCTTGTAAGTTTCCCATAACACCAGCAGCGGCTTCATCAGACATTACTTTTGTCAATTCTGACCATATATAACTTAATTTATCAGAAGGATTTACAGGTGCAGGTAACTCGACATTTGGTTGTTGTGCATTACTTGTTTTATCTTTCTCTTTTTCTAATGGAGCATCTTTATTTTTTAACTCTTCTACATCAGGAGAAATATTTGTAAATACATCAATAGTATTAGGTAATGTAATAGCAATCGGATTGGACGAATCTAGGTAATCAGTTCTTGACCACTGATTACTTGCTATCATAGATGCAGTACCGATTGATACTACTGAACCTAACACTGCAAGTGTGTACTTAACTGTTGCATGTTTCAATATGCATCACTTCCTTTCATGAGGGTACATGAGTACCCTTATTTTCCATATTTATGTAATAAAACTATATAAGAATATAAAGCCTTAATTGGGTAACTTGCTTCTAATGATGACGTTGTGTATTTATTCCATTCTGGGCATAATTTAAGTGCTACTTTACCATCTAATGTCAATGCTTCAGAACTTTTATAAATATCATTCAGACTTGTGACCATATCTTGTGATGCTAAATATTTAGCATATGCAAGTGCTTTATCAAAACTTCTCCAACCACCTGCACCATCAACATGCCATACACCTGAACGATGATGATACATTGCCATCATAATTATTAATTCGATTTCAGAATCTATATTAACATTATGCTTTTGTATGTCTTGTACTGCATTATAGTCAGCACTTGCTAAACGCAGACATACATCCTTTATATTAAAGCGATCACCACTATAACTGGACGCTCCTTGTGCCCAACTTACAGCTTTAGGATTTATATTTATTGCGGAAAGTTTCTCAACTTCTGTTCCTGTCATTTGTGAATTATATGATTCATTCTTAGTGCCATAAGTGGGTGACATTTGTAATGCACCGCGATCACGTGTAGAGTATTCATGCATTAAAGCATTATATGTTATGGGATCTTGTGCAACATATGTAACATTAAAGTTATCTATTAAATCAAAGTCTACTACTTTTGAAGGAAATAATGCTGACCAAGTTATATTATTATCAGCACGTCCAGGTGTTTCAACATTTGCAAGTGCTAAGGGAAATAACGGACTCACACGTTGATTATCATAATAGACTTGATAATATTGATCTGCTATTTGATACAATTTAGCATTTGGATAACTAATGTCAACCATATTTACTACTTTTTGATATTCTTGAGTAGTTAAAGTATTTGTTTGTAATTGTTGTTTATTTTGTGTACTATCAGTAATATTGTTTATTATTAACTGCTGATTATTACTGCCATCTGCTAATGTTTCAGGTGAATAGTACACATTAGGCTTTTCAATACCTATTTCAATTTTCTTGTAACTAACTTTATACTCTGTATGTGCTTTCTTAAATTGTATCACAGTTAAGATACAAATAAGAACTGATAACACACAAGAGATATATAAAAATGTTTTTAATGACATTAGATATTACCGTTACTATTTTTTAACCATTCATAAAACTCTTTATAGTTAATCTCTGAAATGCACTTTTACCATCTGCGCCAATTCCAACCCATAAGGATACTTTATATTCTGGTTCAAATGTAATGTCAGTGAATGGTGTGTTTAAGATATGTTTGCTCATAATCTTTCATACCACCTCTCGTAAAGTTCCAAATAACGTCTGTATACATATCTTTAACTCTTCCAAGATCATATAGATATTCATACATTTCATTTACATTTATAATAGGTTGACCATCTACTTCCATTAGGCGTACCATTTGTTCCGGATCCCACGTAAAAGCAAAAATACTTCCGTGTGAAATATCTATATCTTTTTGGTCTGTTATTAATTTTAAAGCATGATTTGCAATCGGTCCGACGTACACAATAGGAAATATTTCATCAGGCATGTTCCACATCATTATCAATGTCTTAAGTGTGCCAGGTAATTTATCTGGTCCACATATAAAACCTTTTTCATTACGCCAAGCACCATCACCTAGATACTTATGATGACGAACCATATCACACACATCAATCATAATCTGATCATTCATCCATTCTTTCTGAAAGATTAATGGAAACCAAGTATCTTTTTTACCTATATATTCATTTTCTATTGGTTTAGTAAACCATAAATTTAACATATAATCACCTTCTTTCATAGGAGTCTTTAAGACTCCTTAGATTTATACTACAGTGTAACAATTTCTGGAGTGTTAGGGTAGTAAATTTTATACTGCCATCTTAAATTAGACTCACTGTATTTTTTATGCAGTTCCTCGATATCTTTTTCTAAAACATAAGCAACCACAAGTCTTGATGCTTGGTCAAAATAACAACCACCAGTGAAGTTATTCTCATCCATAAACTTGTCAATATTTATATCTTCATCAAGAACATAAATATTACCTTCCATATGCTTTTTGTAGTCTTTTACCTTAAAATACTCTGAATAGTCTCTATACTCTGACTTATCCATTTCTTCAAATATCCATTCTAATGAACCTATCTCAGCCATACTATCACCTTCTTTCACATATTTAATGTGTACCTTTTAGTCAATTTTAAATCCATTACCTTCTAGTAGCCACTCATAGAATTGTTCTAAGTCGTTATTATTGTAACCATCATTTTTAAACAATCTTTTAGATATTCCATAACAAATTTTATTTTGTCTGCAAAATTGTTGCACAAGAAACTCATAATCTTTAGTTTCAGTCAATCCTTTCATAGAATCTCTAAATACTGTAAGCATATAAATAATGAAAGGAGTTATGTCATTATATACATTTTCAGATATATTGAAATTATAGTCATAACTTTGTCTATCAGCATCTATAGCAGGACTTACGGCAATTGCCTTAAACTTTTCTTTGTCATTATTTATAAGATAATTCAGCATTAGTAAACGACCTAGCCTTCCATTACCATCACAAAATGGATGTATAAATTCAAAGATATAATGTAATATAGCAGCTTTAATGTATGGATAGTTATTTAGATCTATTGATTCGTAATAGTCTACAAACTTCTCAATAGCTCCTTCAATATAATCTTTATGCATACCTACATGCTTCCCTACTTGTACATTACCTGTTCTAAATCGTTCACCACGAATACTTGAATTGGCACAGGCATCTTCAACTAGGATATTCCAAGTTTCCAAAATTAAATCTACAGACATTTTTCCTGGATGTAAATTAAGAAACTTAGTAGCATTATATGCGCCTATAACCATATTCTCACTAAAGTTTTTAGGTTTATCTTCTTGTGTGATTAACTCATGTGTACGCTGAATAGTTGTATCAGCACCTTCAATTTTTGAAGTAAAATAAACTTCATGTTCCAATTGTACTGTGTTGTCTACTATTTTGATATCATTGTAAAGGTCATCTATCTCTTGACTTATAGTCTGCATTTCTTTTAATGGCACAAATGTAAATTCTAAGTCATATAAATCATAATCATATCCACATGGTATAAGATGACTTATCTGCTCACTTCGCTGTTTTTTATCTAATCTACTATAAGCTTTCCAATCATAATCTATAAACTGCATTTAATCACCTTCTTTCATAGGAGTCTTCAAGACTCCTTAATTTATTCTATTGTCTTACATTGTAATATCCAATGATTGATGGGTATTGTACAAAACCACCATTACATTTTTCAAGAAATGTTTTTGTATTTTGATACTTATCAATAGGCACTAAGTTGTACTTAGGATAATAGGTGTAAGTAGCAATCAGTTGATCTTTAGTAAGCTGTTCTGTGATACATTCATATTTACTAGTAGCACCTGTCTGTCCTCGTATGAACTTATAAACCTCAACTTCCAGACAGAACATAGAACCAAGTCCATGGTGCCATTCTAAGGACATGGCATCATGACATGAAATTAGAAATTCAGCTAACTTCTCCTGGTCCGTAATTCCAGTTTCAATTTCTGGATTTGCAAATAACCAGATGGGTTCAGCTCCTTTTAAACGAGCACGTTCATAAGAGTAATCATTTTTCTCACGTCCATAGGTTGGGTCAGCTTTATAGATTTTATCTGAGAGAATTGTTGCCAGTACATCTGGCGATTGAAATGTTAAACAACGCATAATATTTCACCTATAGCAATTTTGTGTACTGACTTCTTTCTTCAATTTTACTTGCATAAGTATTAATGCTAAACCAGCAGAGAGAACTGCTAATATTGCATATTTATAGGATAATTTATATTTATGTGCTATTAATAACCATAGTACTTTTGCAAATACAAAATTAAGATACAATAGTACAAATAAGATCATATAAATTCCCATTGCTTGTATATTCTGTGTTGAAGATACACCGAATCCATATGGTGTAAATAATTGCTTGTCCAATCCATATGAACGAAAACAAGCTAATCCTACTACATAAGTAAGCCAAGTACCATTTATAATGTATGCAAAATTTATACGTTCAATCTTTTTACATAATGGAAATAAATTGTACATTGGTACTAAACTTTTCCATTTAGGTAACTCTAGATATTTGTACCACATAAACATCCCTATAAAATACAATAGAAAATCTAGTGCTATATGTATTACTTGTATGTAGTCTGGTAATTGTTGTAATTGTGGAATAATGTTATACCAAATCATAGCGGCATCTCCAAATCTATTTTCATAAATAATTGTACTTTATTGATATATTCACGTGGTGACATACCAGTAATATCTTCACACCCAAGAAAATAACCATTACCATAAGTAAGATAAGCAAACTGTGCTTTATTATCATCAAACCACATATATAAAGCATGTTCATGTGTTCGTAATAATTCTGTTGCTTCATATTTAAAGTAATGATTGATACAGTCTGTGTAATCTTGTGATTCAGGTTTTGGAATAGTACGCCAATATGCTGTTACTTTAGGTAAATTATTAGCAATTGTTTGAGCACTTTCTTTTGATACTGATATACCCCATTCTTCTAAATCACCAAAATATATCGCTCCTGCAAAATATCTCATAAATTACTCCTATTTTTCTATTATGGTTCGTATACGTATGCGCATTAATCAATTCTATAACAATTATGTGTTCCTTGTACAGCTTGTAAAGCATATTTCAATGATACTATATAATCTTTTGAGATTTCAGCATTGCGTTGTGATGGTGGTAGTATACTCAAAACACTGTCTTTATATTTTTGAAAACCACCATATTGTACATATAAATCATCTTTAGTAAGAGTTTGTACACTTATACCAAGCTGTCCTGCTCTAGACATAAATGTTTTGTATTGTCTATCTGTTAGGAATAAATCACGTGTAATTGGTTCCGTAAAATGGAAATCTACTTGTTTCATAGCATACATAGCATTCTCTTTTAATGTATGATTAAGAAAGTGACTTTCAAAATCTTCATTTTGCATTACATCAATTTCAAATGCATTGTTATGATCAAATAAAGGATGTAATCCTAAAATCTCCATTGTATCATTTTTATAGTAAATACCCCAATTTTGTGTATGCCTATCTCTATTTGCAAGTAAGTAATCAATTATAAACATTTTGTAATATCCATCAGGATCAAGATTAACAAGTTCTTTATCTACATTTAAATTGTGTATATTACAATAAGAAGAAAATACATCACCATCCGCAATAGAGATTTCATCTGAAGTCATTGAAGGACAAGCACATACTCTTAAATCATCGTCTTGTCGTAGTTCGTAATGACAATGAGCTACATTACATCTATCTAGTATGTTCGAACATTCTACTTCAATTCGTTCTTCAGAATTATTATAGCCAGCTTTATATAACCATAGTGACTTATCTTCATCACGATGCCATGCTTTTGCATAAGCACCATTTGTTGAAAAAGCATAAGGGTCTGGCATACCATTAAGTGTAAGAGATCTACCATGTAATGCTATTTGTGTAACAGCTTCACTCAAAGAATTATTACGTAGATTTACATCTTCCCATGATGCATTGTCATCAAGGTTTTTTACCCAGTAATTATCCAATATTGATAGTGCACGATATGTCAATGCTAATTTTGCTTTTGTCCCTTCATCATCTCTTTGTACTAAACGATAAGCCTGATATAAGCGCTTTGCATTTGCTTGAGTTAAAAGAAGTACACGATGTGACAACCAATTAGTGAACCGTGCTGCATTTTTGCGTACACACCTTGCTATTTGTATTGCATCATATTCAGTATACGTATCTTTTACTTCATGTACAAGAAAAGCATCTCGAAAATTAAATGGCATATATTTTTCATTCAATATAGTATATCTGTTCTCATCAATATTAATCTGCATTACTTTTATATCTTTATGCATAAGATATATATCTTTTTCTATATTAACCTTACATTCTATCATATAATCACATCCTTTCATAGGGCACATGTGTGCCCCTATTTTAATTTATTCCTCTGTATCAACAACTCTAAATAGAGAACTATTACGTACTTCGTCAGGAACTGCTGCTTGTAGCAATGCAGTTGTACTATCTGACTCCATACGATTTACAAGTAAGAATGTGTGATTTAAATCACCATTAACTTGTATATCTTGTAATAGTATATTCTGGTCATCTTTTAATCCAAAGTCTTCAATGAGGAATTTACGTGATGCCTTATTTATAGCACCCATTGCAAGTATATTTAGGTTGTCTAGTATAGGTCGTGAAAGTGGGTTATTATAAAGTGCGGCTATCGAGTTACCTAATAGTATGGTAACCTGGTTTTGTGCACGACGTAATGTTATTTCACGTGTATATATTTTAGTCAAGTAATCATCAACTATCTGAGACTCTTCCAGTACTTTTACTGTCCATTGTCCTTGGTTCTTTTTATGTGATACGAATGCATCATTTACAATAGTCATGTCTAATACGTGTAACTTGAATAGTACAGGATCTTGGTCTGTCGACTCTTCAAGTATACCAAAGTCAAATGTAAGTACTCTGTTATTTAATACTTCACGATAAGCAAATGGACGTCCGAATATATGAGAGTTTGAACCTGTGCGTGACATATAAATACGTAAACGTTCCAATGTTTTCTTCGCAACATCTGGATATTTATTCTGTATTTCATGTGAAATATATTTTTCAAAATACTCAAATATTATGTAAGGTGTTAAACCTTTTGTACGTGTCCAAGTATTCTCATTATCAGGACGTGAGCCAATAAGCTCATATGTGTAATATAAGAATTCATCTAGTAAAGACTCAGTTGATGCAACTTCTTCTGGTTTTGGTTCTGCCATAATCATCATTTTCTCTTTTGATAATCTAAGTTGATGATTCGCATAAGTCTTTGCATCTCGTCCAAACTTTTCTTCTGAATCCCATACAAAAGTATTTATGTAGTACGGTGTATCATTACGCATAGAGATTGTTACACCATGTAATGCTTTTGTAAAGGCTGCGAATTCTGTACCTTTAATATCCATTACACAAATATTAAATCCATCTGCATAAAAAGGATATAACCAAGACTCAGCCATATAGGTCTTACCGAAACCAGAGTTTGCTTCAATCATAACATTCTTAGCATTAGCGGATGCTTTGAAATCTATGAAGTATGGATAATTAGATATTCTATCAAACCCAAATAAAACACCTTTAGTATTATTCATTCCTTGTATTCCAGGTAATGACTGTGCCAAGGTTTCTGTCGAATATATAACCGGGTTTAAGTCTTTCAAATGAGCAGGACGCTTATCACTAACAAGTAAAGAGAATTGCATATGCTCTTCTATATTGTTATTGACTTTCTTATAGACTGCACCTATGGAACCAAGATACGCACATACTTGCTCTACACCTTTACTTAATTTAGTACCAGTAGTAGCACGTACAATTATATAGGTATAACCTTTATACAGCTTTGCGCCTGCTTTCACTATGTCATATGTGAATAAACAACGTGATGCACGACGTACACTTTCTTTTCCTATTATAGGATTGTCGAGTGTCATATTCCAAGTACGCAATCTAGACGTCATACCAGAACCATTCACATCAATATAGTACGGCATACATTTAACAGTTATATCTACTAATATATCAGGTGCAGTATCCTTCACTTCTGAAAGTAAATCTGACATCCACATTAGCGGAGTATATTCAGACATCTCTTGCACTATAATCATCTGTGATAAATGATTTTTAGTAGTGTATTGATTATTTGTGATAAGAACATTATTACCAATATTTTTAGGTATTATACCTCTATCATTGTTGAATGCTGACACAAGTAGTGATACCCACATACGTAATCGTATAAACTTCTCTTTACTTTTACGTTCTTTGGCAATATCTTTAAGTTTGTTAATATCTATGGAATCAATGTCTTCCTCAATCTCAAACTCTTCACGCTTACCACTCTGCTCATTGAACAACTTAACAGTATTAAGTTTCTTTTGTTGCTTCTTTTTATTTTTTGGTTTAAGCATTTGTCTTCAAAATGTTGTCTATAAGAACAGCAACTGAATCTTTAATAATACCTTGATTAGTTATGTTATATAGATACTCTAAAAGAGCTGCATTATTTGGTGTGTGATACTTAAACGAATATGCATCTACTATATGCTTAAAATCTGTAGACACATAAAACCTTGGATGATCTGTATTACTTTCTATGAAGATTTCATAGTAATTTGATTTAGTTGCGTATACTTTATTATGTACACTCTTAATGTATTCAACATCATCAAATGTATATATCTCACAGCCATCTTTACTATGAATTTCATCTTCAACTAATATGAAATACTTTCCTTCTGGATTTTCTTCATTTATAGAAATCAACTCTTCATAGTATTCTGTCTCAAATACTGTGTTGTTGTTGTATGATTTTATCTTATACGGTGACATAATCATACACTCTTCATTCTGATCACGCCCAGATATAAGTGCATCTAAATACGTTTTAGGATGCTGAGTCATATCTTTTATAATCTGAAACAGTCTGTAGAAATCTACAGGATCACACTTAGCAGTTGTATACTGTGTGAATAACTGATAGTATGATTTACGTCTTAATTCAAGAGCTTCTCCAGTCATACATAAATACACGAATCTAGTACCTTGTACCATTGAAGATATAAGAGCAAAAGGTTGCTTCATATCAGCTGTATAGATAGGTATGAAACTAAAATCATTCTCTTTAGCAACTTTATAATAATTGTATGCCGCAACTATTTCCGGAATAGTCCAAGAATATTCCGGATTTGTGCGGAATGTTAACACGCCTTGATTGAGTGTTATATTAAGATTAGACATATCTCCCATTATATAGGAGTATGCTTCACGAAGTAATTTTATAGGAAATGTCATTGTTGCCGTATAAATGGCAGCATTAGAACAACCAATGTTAATTGGTAGATATTTCGCTAACTTCATGTATCACCTTTTCTCAAGCATGTCTATTAGGGTTCTTATAACAGGCATGGTTGAATATTTTTTTATTTTTTCTTCTGTTGTATTTCCTTCAAAGTTTTCAATGTAGGGTATGTTCAAAGTATCAGGGCTATAAGATATTAGATGACTTGGATCTATACCTTCAGCATCTTTCAAATCAGATACAGTGTATACAGTTTCTACATTAGAACCATCTATAAATGGTGCATTACAACCACTTCTGTCAAGTACCACAAGGAAGTGTATATGATTTGCATTTTGTAGAATATCTGTCATAACTTTAGGTTGGAAACCAGCCATATAGATATCTGCATCATATACATCTTTGTATGTCAAGTTCCAATGCTCCTTAAATGCTGGATACATAGCACTGTTCTTGTAACTATAATAGGGTCCTATAATAACTGTACGTATAGGCTCTCCATAAAGTGTTTTTATAATTTCACCTAAGTAGTATAACATAGTATCTGTATAATGTACACGAGTAATCTCTTTAAGATATAAAATCTTTATAAATTGATTATCTCTTAAATGAAACAGTGCTTCAACATCTATAGTCTTTTCATACTGAAAATTTAAACGTGAACCTAATGCATGTAGTGCTGCATATGTTTCATTATATTTATTTGTCATTTCATATAACGTTTTATCTTTCTCATGTATAGTCTGTTGTAAAGAAGTTATTTGCATTAAGAAAGTTGCAAGTTTATTTGAAGCAACAGTTGAGTCCACCTGTGTTTCAAAATAATACTTACAAAGTTCATGTATTACTTGCATTGTACGTTCAGGACTCTTTGTTAAAGCATAACTCATTTCTTGTGGAGTTTCATAGCGCATTAAATTCCTAACAGTATCATCCATATCTTTATATAGAGTATCATCAATATGTAAGGTCATATTAGGAAATAATGCAGCTGTTGAACGTACAAATGCAATAAGTCCTTGATAAGTAAAATACTTCTTTGCAAATGGTTTTGTTATTTCAAGTTCTGTACATTCATTTAACCATACAGAAGTGTATAACTCCTGCAAAGAAGTTATGCAAGTAATTCCTTTTATAATTAAATCATTGTCCGGTTCTAGTAAAGCTATGTATTTCATTCGCTTTCCTTTCTGATATCTAATGAACCATTATTATTACTTCGTATATATGCAAGATAGAAATCCGTGTCTGTCACTTTAATAACATCAGTTTTAAAACTAAGACCACGCTTTTCTGATTCATATACGATAGGTTCTTCAGTATTGTTGTCTACTATACCGATTACTTCAATATTATCAATATCTGATGGTTCTAAATTATAAAGACCCAAATCATCTTCTGCAATATCAATGAATACAGAAGCAAAGTCACCATTATATTCAAACTTGTCAGATATTATAGTATAAGCGTCATTAGCACTTGTTGTATATCTTCTATTGCCTTCAACTGGTGTAACTTCAACACTATAATCATTAGAAGTATCAATATTAACCCGGAAGTCTCTATTGAAATCTTTATACCACCACTGTAATGTTTCATACTGCACGTAAGCATAACCATTGTCAACATCTAAGAATTCTGGATTTGTTAATGTAACCTTAGTTGTTGTAGGGGTATAATCTTTTCTTGATACAACAAGCAATATATGAAGTATAGCACCATTATCTGGACTATGTTTATAACCATCTACACAATAGTATTTACGGCTCTTTTTGATTGTGATATCTTCAATTGAATTTAAATCAGGAAAATAATTCATAGATTTAAATGCTTGTTTATCTGCTTCATAACTCTTAACTTCACCATTATCATAAAAGTATCTTGTAATAATATCATCGGATACTGTTTCACCATATATCTTATCACCTAAATACTTATATGACTTAGAACGTTCTAATGCTTCAAAATCATTAACACAATTTGTCATTGTGATAGGTCGATTCTCTTTTAATGTCTTTAAATTATAAACTTCTATTCTATCCTGTGATAAAGTCACATCTGCATTTTGAACATTAGTATATATTGCATTATCTGATACTGTTATGAAACCATCTTCCGGTACAGTAGAATACTGTACTACAGTTATACAATGTGCAGATAAAGTTTTGTATTTCTTCAATCCTTTCTCTATCTGTTCCAACACCTGTTCATCAGTAAGCCCCTGTGATACTATCTGTAAATTTGAATCGTATACTACTTCTTCTGGCTGCTTTATACAAGCAGTAAGTAATGCAACAACTAGTAGTATCGTAATGTAAAAATATTTCTTCATTAGTAACCTCGCACTAAATCATAATTTAATACTGAACCTAAATCATAGGCAGTACCATTAAGTCTTAAACTGCTTATGTTAACGACAACACATCTTATATCTTCATATGTTAGAACATCTCTTAAAATTTTTGATATTACTAAACTACTTGGAAGATGTACTTCAGGTATTGCGTTAAGATCAACTGCAACAAAACTTGCATATGGTAAAACTGATTTGTCAATCTGTTCACCTAACTGTAAACAACCTATTACTGTATCAGGAAGAACAACAGTTAAATGTTGTGCACTAGGCATTTCATTGAAGTCAGTTTCAACTACCATAAACCTAAAATCATTTATTAAGTTGTAGAAAAGGAAATTGATTATAAAACTATAATCAAACATAATTCTATCAACACAAGTTATTACTACTAATTGTGTTGATGCTTCTCTTATTTTCTTTAAAGCAATCTCAATATTCTGATATATTTCTGATATCGTGATTGTAGTTGCTTGTACACCTGACTTAGTGTAGAATTCTGTCAACTTGTGATAGTCATTATCACTTTCAATTATTATAGTTTTAGCAGACCTTGAAAGATATTGGGCAGCAAGGAATGCAAATGCTGTACGTTCGTCATTCGGGTCTCCAGTTATGTACACCTTTTCAAGTAATAATGGTTCATCACGATATTCAACTTCAGGTAGACCTATGTCTTGAATATCTGACAAATTTTTTTCATCGTCAGTATATTCTTGATTTAAGGTTTGATATTCTTTTATTTTAGAACGTATATACTCTGCGCGTGGCTGACGATAGACTGCTTTATGTTTTAACTTGATTGAGTCTATTTGTGCAGTACCATTTATAACTTCAGTTACAAATGCTTTTGTTAAACCACCTTCAATGATATCCCAATTTTGTATCTTATGCTCATCTATTAGATATTTAACGGATTCAAGTTCAGGTGAGTTTTCTTCAGTTATATAAACAACTCTACCTACATTAAGATAGCTATTGTTATTTGTTAATTCATATAGGAATGTGAAAGCTTTATTTGTTTGTCCACAAACATCACGTGTAAAGAATAATGCTTCAGCACGGATAGGTTTTGTGTCAAGATATTCAGCTAACCCATCTATTGTTTTGAATATATAAAATTCAGTATCAATCTGATATGATTTTATATTTGCATCAACTAGCGTCGATATAACTATGACGGCTTTATCATGCATCAGTTATACACTCCTTCATCTGTTTCAGGTACTAACTCGAATTGTTCTTCATAAGGGTCTGGTACTAATTCTTCAGTATCATACCGTACATGGAAAGTGCTTTTCTGTGATTTAGGTAGAAGTGCTTCTTCAGGTTTAACACCTAGATGAATAGTTTCTTTATTAGTTGCATTAAACTTAAGCACTTTAGAATCACCATAGTCACCTGTGCGGTACTTACGTCGTAACAGTTCATTTATATTTACAATCGTATCTGTATCACGATTTATGATAGCACCAATCTCATCATCAGTAGTCAATAACTTCAGTGACTTGAAAGCTTTTGCATCATTTGATGCTAACGCATTCTTTATACTGACTGACATCTCTTTCCAGTCACTCTTCTTCCCTTTGAGAACTATTACTATTGCTTGTATCATAGACTTTGTCATTGCTTCATTACGACAATAGTCTATAATTTTTACAAAGTTTGTTGCTGCTTCATTTTTCTCAAAGTTCTGAATCTTTTTATAATATTCATACAAATTAGACGTTTGATTATCGTTTAGTACATGTATATCAAACGGTCTGTCGCCTATAATAGACTCTAACAAATGCTTAACACTTATAGCGTGTTGGTCATCATTTTGTATTGTTCCATTATAGGCGAGTAAATAATATGCAATAGTACCATTAGTATATTCAACTAAACCATCTTGGTCACTAGGTGCATTTGGATTACCACTATGTATTGTACGTATGTTTACCAAATTAGCAGTACCAATATAGTCATCATAAAGAGACCTACGATACATATCTAATCTGTAAGACTCACGTCCAAGTATTATCATTGCAGCACGAATAAGTACCAAGAGATTGAAAGGTATGAATAACCATAACGGTATAACATTAAATAGTCCGAAATAGACATAGAGTACTGCGGGAGCACCACCTATGGTTATAGTCAGAATGAAGGGCGTTAAGCGCCCCTCACTCTGCCCATAAAAGTGTTCTATGTCCAGAAGAAAAGGAATTGTTTCTTTCTTTGCGCCAGTGGCACGTCTTACATATTTATTCATATTTATTCCTTAATCTTTACCATATAACATTTATCTTCATTCAATTTGAATAGATCAGTTGCTTCTTTATAACAATAAGTATAATCTGAAGATATGCTAGATAAATTGACTACTAAATAATATGTATCAACTCCATCGAATAACATCATTCCAGTAACATCTTCTATAGGTAGAACTTCTGTACTTATTGTGTAAAGACGTGCGTTATCTTTATCTTTTATTAATGTTTTATAAATATGCATTTCAGGATAAAGTGTTGTGGTATCCATACAATCATAATAAAGTGTCCAAAAATATTCATTAAATTCTTCTTTATCAATTGGAGTATGGTCTGCTTTTACATATGTATAACCTTCATGTTCTACACGCTCCTGAATTACATCATCTCCATGGTCACTATTTAAGTCTACAATATTTTTGTAAGACTGCTGCTGTTCTTCAGCTTCCATATGAGATATTTCTACTTCTTTGATTTTACTATTATGTATGTTATAATATATTATAACAGCAATAATAGAAATGATAAATAAAGCTACAAGTGTGATTAAAATAGTTCGTTTAAACATAATGTTACCTCCTTTAAAAGTTTGTGTAAAGTAGTTTGTATTTAATTATTTAAAATATCGTATACCAACGATATAATAATTACCTTCACAGTCTTTGTCTGCTTGATTGATTGCTCGTAATTCCATTAAACCATTACTTAACCATTGCTGTGCATCATTGTAAAATTGATTGCTACCAACTTCACTAGAATACTGTGTTGAATAATTATCTGAATTACCTCCTGCTTTTGTATAGAATATTCCAGGCTTACTAGAATTTTTACCTAAAGCAAACCCCGTTTGAATAATCCAATTTAATTTATTATTTGTGTTACTTAAAAATGTATGTGCTTTTGTATCTACTATGTCTGTTTGATAATATCTTAATTCATGTGGTTCTGACCTAGTAATTAATACATATTCAACAGTAGTTGCATTAATTGCTGTTTTTGAATCTTGATACCATTGTGACTTATCTTTTCCAACAGGATTTAATTTAGATTGATCATAACTTCTACAACTTGCTCCATTCCAAGGGTGTTCACTCCCAGGACTAAACTCCCAAGCCATATAGTTAGATAACTTAGGACATACATCTTCTGTATCTTTCCATTTTGTACGATAAGCATTATAAATATCGTCATACGTATATTCTATTATTGGTTTATCTTTTATTGGACGTTTATTTAAAACTAATTTCTTAGTTGTGCCTAAATATATTCTATCTTTATTTTCTGGATTTGGTTCTGTATCTTTACCCCAATGTCCAGCTATTTTTGCAATATATGGTGCAGGGTTTTCTGGATCTCCATAAGATTTACCATCATAACGCATTACAGTCCACTTAGTGTCAGGTCCATGATCTCTCAATGGACAAGGCATTTTATATTCTATACTATTTGGAAATGTATCATCATAAATGTATCTATCATTATCATTACTTCTTGCATGGAGTACTTCTTTTTCAAATTCAGTATATGTTCGTCTTTCAGTAAGACCATCAGGATTTTTTGCATCATTTAAGTAATTAGATTCCCAAGACCACCAAAGACCATCTCCTTGATAAATTTGTACATGACCTTCACATGCAGCTATATCACCTGGACTTAATCCTTCACCTGCTTTTAACTCTTCTGTTGTTTTATTTGAAAATATCAATTTCCAATTTGGATCTTTTGCTATATTATCTTCATTTTTAAAATAACTAGCACTATAGGAATTTAATATCTCAGTTTCAGAATTTGAATTTCTACTAGGGTCTTTATCTTGAACTAAATTACCTGTTTCTGCCCAACCCATTGGAGGACGTATACCACATTTATCCAGAACATCTTTTACATAGGAGTTACAGTCTGCAGTTCTATTGAATGGGAATTTATTCAATGGATCTTGTGAAGAATATTTCTTTTTTAAATCAGGATTTTTATTAAATTCTTCTACCATTTTATTATACTTATATGCTCGATCAACATAAATTTTTGTACATGAATTCTGACTGTAAATTATTCCAGACTCAGCATAATGTATCCATACCTTTGCTGCCATTGCTGCTATATCTTTACCTGATAAACCTGATGGTATGTTGAAATTATCAACAGCTGTTGGTATTTCATGTTTCTCAAGTAAAGTTAAAGGTTGTGCTACATATTTAGACATATACATATTATAAGCAGCAGTTCCACCTGCAATAAGTGTTGTTGCAGACACAATTGCTACAGCAGCACGCTGGACATTTGACAGTGCCATTTAAAAACACCTCCTTTCATTATTCTTTTATATATATTAAAGGCTTAGTAAAAATATAGTGTGTTTTTAGTTTTCACACTTGATATGGCTTGGGGCTTTTATACCCCAAGCCTGTTTTATTAATCTATTTTCTCATTATTCTGATTTGTATGTCTACGTTTATAATTATTCACTAAGTCATTGTAGTATTCATGGTTATCTTTATGATATGGTATATCAAGACTTAACTGATCAGCCATACGACCTTGCTTATGTGCTTTGATTGCTTGGGCTTGAGCTTTGTAATGTTCATACCCAGCATCTTCCCATTCACCAACAGCAATAGCCGTCACAACTGCAAGTATTGCTAAATATATGACTTGTAGTGCAATTAACAACATTAGACATACGAAAGTAGGGAATCCAAATGAAGGTAAGTAAGTAGAAAGTTTCAGTAATACAGCATGTGCAATATTTGTAATACATAATAGTCCACCAGTTATGAGATAACCACCAAAACCACCTGGACGTCTAAACAGTACTTTATTTACAAATATCGAAATAAATATTACTAAGAACACTATAACTGTACACAAAGGTTTTATAATTGAACCTGCCCACATAACTAACAATAAAACTGCTGCAGTTATGACACCGGCTTCACCACCATATGTGTAAACGTAACGTGCATAGGACATTGGAGTTGCAAGCATTGCATCATCTGATTTACATATTGCAAGACGCAGTAGATCATTTGAGTCAAGATTATATATCTCATATGTACTTGCTTCCTGTATACCATATAACTGATTGAAGTGTAATGCACAATCCAGGCAAAATACTTTAATGAACGTTTCATCAGAAATTTTATTCATCAAATCTTTATTACGTGCTATGAAATTACGTGCATAATCATCCATATTCGCAATACGTTTTGGTGTGTTGTATTCATCCATAGGATTTACATACCAACGTGAGAGTTTCATCTTTTCAATTTCAGATGTTGTGAATATAGGATCTTCGATCTGGTCGTCAGTCGGTGGTGTTACGTCTAAGACTTCATATAAATGGAATATGTCTGAACAATCTTCCATAAAATATGGACTTGTGAAATAGGCATTACAAAGTCCAACCGTCTTTGGACGCGAACCACTCATATATTTAGTTGTATATCTGTATGTATCAGATTCATAAT
>Ga0247608_10000244_pt1 | contig 99290 bp, 100 predicted proteins | sample 176DNAGHGlowgp2_FD_193490 | JGI IMG/M metagenome (GOLD analysis project Ga0247608, IMG submission 193490) | Sheep rumen microbial communities from Palmerston North, Manawatu-Wanganui, New Zealand - 1766 DNA GHGlow gp2 | ecosystem: Host-associated > Mammals > Digestive system > Stomach > Rumen ... | reverse complement strand
TAATGCAAAGTGATAAGATGATCGATCTGAGCCCGGACAACCCGTCTGGGCTTTTTCTTGTATAGTCGACTGCAAAAATCAACCTGTGGTTGAGCTGAATGGAAAATAATTCCCTTGAACTCAACCCTGTGTTGTGATATAATGAGGATACAAAAGGAATTATCGTACTGATCTCCGGAGGATTATTATGGATAAACAAAACCTTTTCAGGACAAACCTTGCCAGACGCCGGAAGGCTCTCGGCATGACTCAGGAACAGCTTGCTTCACGACTGAATGTCTCGGCACAGGCGGTATCCAAGTGGGAGAATTCAAGCTATCCCGACAGCGAGATGCTGCCACGGCTGGCTTCTGCACTGAATACCTCGCTGGACAGCCTTTTCGGGATACGCATAAAGGATACCGAGCTTGACCTTGAACAGCTCGTCAGCGATGAGCTGAGGAGCACTCCGCAGGAGAACCGCTCTGAGCTCTTCATGCGGCTGATGTATTCGGCACTCTGTGCCTGCAATCCCGGAAATGATACCGTCGGCAGGATACATCCCGGCTACGAGAACGAGACCTTTGCCCAGCTGAAATCGGATACAGAGCTTGCAATTGCAAGGCTTAATCCCGACCTCAGGTATTTCTGCTTCCTTGAGATACCGGAAAGCGGCGTTGATCCGTTCTTCGGCGATACCACCAATATGGTGCGGCTCTTCCGCACTCTTGCCGATCAGGATGCGATAGACATAATATGCTTCCTCGGCGCAAACGTAAGAAACAAGATGATATCGGCAGAGACGCTCTCGGAAAAGCTCGGTATAGCAGTAGAGAAGGTGCAGAATATCATCGACAGGCTCGACCGCTTCGGACTTGTATGGCGCGTCTCGGCAGATATCGGAGACAAGCCCGTCATACTGTACGGCTACTCACACAGTGTCCCCCTCACCCTGATACTTGTGCTCGCAAAGACGATCACGAATTATCTGCGCTTCATGGATCCCAATATAGAAACATGGGCTCACGGTGCCTTCAGACGGCACGGCGGAAGTGAGGATGAACCTGTACCCCAGGCCCCCTGGTGGAAGGACGGAGAGCTTTAAGAGAACAGAAAACATGATGATTAAAATGAACGGAGGAAATAGATATGAAGAGATCAGTTGCATTCATCGCTGCGGTTCTTCTTTCAGGAACAGCAGCCTGCGCACCTTTCAGCGGCCTTCAGCACACAGCCGCAGCGGAGGGAAATGATATGAAGATCACTGTTGACCTCAAGGGCGAGCGCAAGGAGATCAGCCCCCTGATCTACGGCGTCAATCAGTACACCACACCGCTCAAGGACGTCAGGGCGACCGCAGTACGTCAGGGCGGTAACAGAATGACCGGTTACAACTGGGAAAACAACGCTTCAAATGCCGGCAGCGACTGGAAGCACAGCTCCGACAACAACCTTTCCGATTCCTCACAGCCTGCTGACTGCGTACAGAGACTTTCAGAAGACGCAGTAAAGAACGGCGTAGGCTACAAGATGACCACTCTCCAGCTTGCAGGCTATGTTTCTGCCGACAAGAACGGCACAGTCACAGAGGAGGAGACAGCTCCTTCCAAGCGCTGGAACAAGGTAGTATTCACAAAGGGTGCTCCCTTCGATGACGAGCCCGATACCACTGACGGTATCGTCTATATGGACGAGTACGTGAACTACATTATAAAGAAGCTCGGCGATTCCACAACCGAGACAGGTATTCAGGGCTACAGCCTTGACAACGAGCCTGTTCTCTGGAACGATACTCATTCAAGGCTCCATCCCGAGCCTGTGACCATCGAGGAACTCAGCAGCAAGTCCATCGAGGTTGCAAAGGCGGTCAAGAAGCTCGATCCCAAGGCTGAGATCTTCGGACCTGCTCTCTACGGCTATACAGCCTTCGATCACCTTGACGACGATGACAAGTCCGACGAGTGGGAGACCGTAAAGAAGGCCAACAACTATCACTGGTACCTTGACAGCTACCTTGATGATATGAAGAAGGCCTCCGACGAGTGCGGCACAAGACTGCTCGATGTGCTCGATATCCACTACTACTCCGAGTCAGCAAGAAATACAGCGGAGGACAGAGTGCAGTCCGTCCGCACGCTCTATGAGGAGGGCTTCTCCGAGAACAGCTGGATCGGTCAGTGGTGCATGGAGAACGTGCCCATACTCCCGACAGTAAAGAACTCCATTGACAAGTACTTCCCCGGAACCAAGCTCGCTATCTCCGAGTACAATTTCAAGGGCGGAGACGATACCTCCGGAACTATCGCACAGGCTGAGGCTCTCGGCTGCTATGCGGATCAGGGCGTATATCTTGCAACTCTCTGGGGCGGCGAGCCCTTCATCCTCGCAGGCCTCAACCTCTATACCAACTACGACGGCAAGGGCGGCTCCTTCGGTGATACCCTCGTTCCTGCCTCCACAGAGGACGTTTCAAAGTCAAGCTCCTATGCAGCAGTGAACAAGGATGATGATTCACAGGTAACTGTCATGGTAACGAACAAGAACATGACAGAGAAGGAGAAAGCAGTCATCGAGCTGAAGAACTCCGGCAAGGAGTACAAGTCCGCTGCTGTATATGCCGTATTCGGTGAGTCAGAGGAGGTAAGGCTCTATGACATCATCAAGGACGTTAAGGACAATAACGTAAACATCGAACTGCCTGCCTTCTCCGCTGCAATGGTAGTGGTATCCGACAAGGCAGACGCATTCGACGGATTGAAGAAGTACAACGAGATAAAGGATCTGACAAAGACCGAGACCTTCTCCGATCCCGAGTCAATGAAGAACGGCAACGGCTATGTTGAGATCCCGATAACTGACGCAAAGCACCTTTCCAAGATCATCATCAACGGAAAAGTTACATCAAGCGCCGGTTCAGTATGGGGCACAGCAGGCTGTGCAGTCTGCATCAACGCCAAGGACAAGGAAGGCAATGACTTCTGGACATACAAGGACTATTCTCTCACTCTCGGTGACAAGTCTTCGGCAACTGTAAAGTTTGACGGAACACTCACCAAGACTACCGGCGAGGGGGATAACAAGGTATCAGAAGACCTTGAAGCGTATGTAGCTGACGGCAAGATAGAACTCCAGAAATGGTGGGATGCTTCCGAGAAGGCAGAGGCTTCTGTCGATGATGTTATCGCTGTTGAGTACACAAGCGTTCAGGTGGTATACGAATACGCAGAGGGCGAGGAGATACCTGCTGAGCCTGCAACAGCCGCTCCCGCAGAGCCTACCAAGGCACCCGTGACAGAGGCTCCGACAGAGGGCGGAACAAAGCCTGCTGCATACTACGGCGACGCTAACTGCGACAAGAAGATCACAGTATCAGATGCTGTTGCGATACTCCAGTTCGTAGCAAACAAGACAAAGTATCCCCTTTCAGACGAGGGACTTGTCAATGCAGATATTGACGGCGAGAAGGGAATCACAGGCACAGATGCCATCGTTATCCAGAAGGTTGACGCAGGCATCGTAAAACAGGAAACCCTTCCCCTTGCAAAATAAAGAAACGAAGAAAGCCCGGATCGACCGATCCGGGCATTTTTTGTCCTTGAATAGTTCTCCCGCAAATGATAGAATAATTATATGAAAAAGTGTGAGTAGTTTCCTCTGCCTTTTACGTGTAATAAGTGAAAGCGGAAAGAATGCTTTCAGAAAGGAGCTGTCAATGGATAACGGTGCAAGTAGCTACCGCCGTTTCCGTGACAACGGTGACGAAAGCGGTCTTGTTGAGATAATAAGAGACTATAAGGACGGGCTGATACTGTACCTGACCAGTATAGTCGGCAATATCCGTACAGCGGAGGAGATAGCGGAGGACACCTTCGTGCTCCTCGGCACGAAGAAGCCGAAGGACAAGGGAAATGGCTCGTTCAGGACATGGCTCTATACCATAGGCAGGAATCTTGCGATAGACTACATCAGGAAGTATCACAGACATTCAGAGATACCGATAGACGAAAGCCCTGAGCTCGTCAGCGAGGAGGAAGCAGTCGAGACGCAGTATCTCCGGAAGGAGCAGCAGATCATCCTCCACCGGTCGATGAGAAAGCTGCCGCCGGACTACCAGCAGGTGCTCTGGCTCACATACTTCGAGGAGATGAGCAGCAGGGAAGCAGCAGATATTATGGGTAAGAGCGTCAGGAGCATAGAATCGCTCCTGTACCGTGCAAGGAAGTCACTGAGATCACAGCTTGAAACGGAGGGCTTTGAGTATGAAAACCTATGAAGAGATGGCAAGGGATGTTCTCCGCCGCATCGGAGAATATGAGAATGAAAGGAAGATACATAGAAGGAAAGCGATAAGGCTGACAGCGGCCGCCATGCCGCTCTGTGCAGCCGTCGTCACAGGTGCTGTGCTCTGGAAGAGCGGAGCACTCACTCACGATCCGGGGCAGCTTATGAACAGCGATCCAGTCGGCATAGTAACGGAGACTGTGACCGCCGCAGCGGAGAATTCCTCCGCAGCTGTCATGGAGACCTCAGCAGTTATAACGCCCACTGAATCCGTTGCTGCCATGCCGACAAAGCAGGAGCAGACATCTGAGGAAGAGACAGAGCCGCAGACCGTCAGCGGAGATGCCCCGACAGTACAGGCGGCGACCGTCTCTGTTCCGTCAGCAACGGAGCAGGCCGTACAGGAGACACAGAACGCCCCCACCGCAGCCTCAGATAAACCGGCACCTGCTGAGATGAACACAGCGCCGCCGACAGAAGCGCCGACGTCAGCTCCGGCAGAGGGCAACGGCCCGATGCTGAGACCGGGGGAAGAGCCGGCGGAGTACCGCACGATCATAAGCTCCTATCCCTATGGAGCTGCCGGTGATATGCGAGCACCCTATAACGGCGAGGTCTGCATAGGACCTTCTGTGCAGTACGCCGCAGAGAAATACGGCGACAGTGTGGACTACCTCGTTATGCTGGAGATATGGGCTGATAACGGCACCCGCTTTGTAAGGGATTACAGCGAGCTTCTTGCAGAGGCAGAAAGGCTTGCCTCCATCGGTTATATCTCTGCACTCAACACAGATTCCACAGGCGAGAACTGGATAACTCTCCACCTGACATATGACCAGCTCAACAGCATAGCAGGAAGAGCAGACTACGGCTACTGTGTATTCTTCCAGAGCAGCGGCTCTGTCTGCACTGTCACCACTCCCGAAGTGAATAACGGCGTATGCCAGTGATACGAAAAACGGCTCAGATGAAATGTCTGAGCCGTATCTTATTAGTTTTGAGATTTCTCTTTATTCATTCGTACAAGGTGACGTATACCGGCGATGCCCCAGAATATGGTCGCTGCCGCAAATGGTACGGTGAACAGCAACTCTATGATCGCTGCCCCGAGACTGCTGAGAAATCCGCCGTTATTGTATTCTATGACTGCACGTATAATGGAAGCAGCAGTAAGTATGCCGCAGGTCAGGGGCATGATGCTGTAAAACCGGTTCTTCTCGCTGTATCTGCTCACAAAGAGCCATACTATATGTCCGGCAGCGGTGGCAGCAACAGCCATGGAAGCCCATTCTATCAGGAACAGGGGAAAATCAAGCCATGTATCTCCGCCGCAGCATTTCAGTACAATAATTGAAAAGACGGCCGCAATGATGAGTATCCATGTCCTTGCAGTATCGTTTTCATTCACATAAGCTTTCATACATCATTCCTCCTTATTGTGCGGTGTTCCTTTTATGACTATATTATAGCTCATCAAGCAGGAGAAATGAAGATGCCGTAAGTCATTTATCCGGTGACATTTGTAACTGATTAAAGCCTTTTTGTATTATAGTTGCATTTTTCTACGAAACGTGATACAATTAAAAAAATAACGGTATAAGATCGTAACAAACCTTCATAACAGTGAAAGGAGCATATATGATACTAAAAAAACTCATACCGTTGATGTTGTGCTGCACCATGCTTTCGGGCTGTGCAGGGAATGCAACGGAAGCAGGTACATCCTCGGAGAATACTGCCGCCTTTACAGAAGCGCCGGCAGACGAGACTGTTTCACCGACGGAAGAACCCGCAGAACGAGACGCGGATCCGAAGGCAGAGCTGCTGAGGATGCGCGCTGAGGATCCTGATCTCACCATACACTTCAGCTTCAGGGCAGAGGGTGATGTGATCGGAGTCTATCACGACAATGACATGATAGGCGAGATAATCCCGGATACCGTACCCGACGATGATACCGTCATCTGGGGCATGGACTGTGACTTTGACAATATCGACGATGTTTACATAAGCGGCGAGGCCAGACCTGTGCGCCTTACCCCCGGAGACTACTGGTTATGCGATCCGGAGACGCTTGAATTCCGCAAGTCGGCAGAGCTCGGCTTCTACTACGGCAGAGGGCTTTTTTCCAATGTGAACGGCAGAACTCTCGAGGTGAAGTACGAAGAGCCGGCGGGCAACAGTCAGAAGTGCGAGTGTACACTGATCCTTGCATGGGATGCTGACAGGCTCGTTCCTCTCGCGCTGAAAAAGAAGAGGACACTATACAAACGCGATACCGATAACGGGATCAGAGATATGTATTACGAGGACTGCTATGAATTCGACGAGAACGGCGATCAGCTCCTTCTGCGTCATTCCGTGCTGGATGACAAGGGAGAGAAGATCGTGGATTCATCAGAAGATGCACTGAATATCCGTGTTACTGACGAGGCTGTGGAGTGCATGAAGGGTACTGAACTGATACAGACTATACCCGTGGAAAACCTGCGTGAGACCGCGGCCGCCCTTAACGGTATGCCGGTGGGGGAGCCTGTCATGAAGCCCCTTGCCTATGCCGGGACAGTATTGCAGGAGGACTATGACTTTGACGGATACGAAGACCTCCGCATCACGACAGGCACAGACGAAGCCGGAGTCGCAGACAGCTTTGCCTATTACCGCTTCGATCCCTCAGCAGGTACGTATCAGGAATGGCCGGAGCTTAATGCTCTTCCTGCCGTTCCGCTCGTTTATCGTGGCTCTGAGGAGCTTGTCGTTGAAATACCTGAATATGACGAAAACCTGTTTACCAGTCACACTTACAGTTATGAATGGGATAACGGGAAGCTAAGACCGACGGAGCACCATGAGAGCAGGGCCATCTTCTCCGAGAGCAACGGTATATACCACACGATGAACTATTTCTGGAGATATGACGAGAACGGCACCGAGTATCTGGCCGGCAGCTATGAAGTGCCGAAGACCGTAGGCGGCTGAGAAGGGAGGAGGTAAGATGAAACATACAATACTGCCTGCCGCAGTAATACTCTGCGGTCTGCTTACAGGCTGCGCTCCTGCACCGGAGACATCAGGACCTGTCATCGCAGCAGAAGCTGCAGAGCGTCCGGCAGATATAATTACGGAGCCTTCCGGCAGTAGCAGCAAGCAGCCGGAGGTCACTGCCGGTAAGGACAGCCTTAAGGTAAAATACCTCGGCACCGAGCAGACCATTCCCCTTGAGAAAGAGATACGTGACTCCGATGTCAAGGTATCGTATGATTACAACTTTGACGGCTGCAACGATCTTTTCATCCGCTATGAAATTGAAGAATTGAGTACAGGAGAATACTGGCTCTGGGAGCCTGAGGAAAAGAAGTTTGTGAAGTCAGATGCCTTCTTTCCGAACGAGAGCCGTGCATACGATGTAAAGCCGGATAAGAAGACAAAGATGCTGAATACTGAATCCTACAGTCGCATACTGTCGTTTGAATGGAAGGACGGAAAGACCATCCCCGTCGGTATGACGCAGTTCTTCTTAAACGACTGGAAAAAGTGGATGGAGGCGGTATACGAGTTTGATGAAGACTTCAACGCCATCCTTGTCAGGCGGAGATACTTCTCCGAAGCCACAAAGGAGTGCTATAAGGAGGAAGCCGCCGCGGATTATCTCCGGGTGACTTACGGTGCTGTGGAGTATATGAACGGCAGAGAAGTCGTGCAGTCGATAGGCCTTGAGGAAATATTTGCCCCCGATAAGCCGCCTGCCGTGGAGGACTGTCCCCTCGGCTTTGCGGACAAGGTGTACGGCATAGATCTCACCCGCCTTGATCTTGACAACGACGGCGACAGGGATCTCAGCATATCCTTGAAGCCCGACAAAAAAGGAGAGACACGCTATGTCTACTACCGCTATGACGATAAGACGGATATGTTTACAAGGTGGGAGGAGCTCACTGCTGACGGCAGAAAGTACGTCGTCGGATCTGAAAGCGAACAGGCCTTCTTCATCAGGTACGACAGCGACGAGGACGGAAATCTCATGAGTTCCTACTATAAACACGGCGATAACGGACCTGTGCTGTTCATGAGGACAGTCAGACCAAAGCCGGGCCCCTCTTCGCTGGATGCTGGCGGAGATGAAAACAGCGCCCGGGAGGAAGATACGGGTAACCGGATGATGCTCTTCACCTACGATGAAAACGGCAGCGAGACCATAGTTTACGGATAAATAAGAAAAAGCAGGCTCTGTATTAACAAAGCCTGCTTTTTTTAAGGAGGTATTATCCGATGGAACCGTTTGTCTGACCGAGGAGGTACCTGCTTAATGAAACAAGATCTGCCACCTCGGGGGTTCCGCTGCCGTCCATGTCAGCAGCTCTCTTCATCATGTCGCTGCTGAAGCCGTTGATGAGACCTGAGCGGAAGAAGACAAGATCGAAGGCTGTAACGCTGCCGTCAGAATCAAGGTCTCCGGGCGTTACAGGCTCTTCTGTGGGAGCCTCAGTCGGAGCATCTGTCGGAGCAGGTGCGGAAGCTGAGAAGTATTCGTCAAGGGTATCAGCCCAGAACCTGCCGATCTTCTCATATCCCTTTCCGTTGGGGTGAAGCCTGTCCGAACCGATATCGTTCATGCCGTCAAGAGCGCCGTGAACGTCAGCAAATTCAACGTTCTTGCCGGAAGCTCTGAATTCGTCAGCAACGGATTTTACAGTGCTGTTGTAGCTTGCAACTCTTTCGGGATTGCCGCCGTACTCTGTGAACTCGGGGATAGAGCCCATATAGACCTTGCCGCCTGCCGGCATATCGTCAAGCATATAGTTTACAAGGTCACGGAGATCATTGGCGCAGTCGCTCTGCGGGCGGTTGGCAGTCATATCGTTTGTGCCGATGATGAGAAGGATGACATCCGGCTGATATGTCTTTATGGCATTCTTTTCCTTGAGCTTGTTGTAAAGGCTGCTGTCCTGTCCCCAGCTTGCAGGCTGCTTGATCTGGAAGCCGCTGTATCCTGCGTGGTCTCCGTCGTACTCGACAGTCTGACCGTTGTAGGTGAAGGAGGTGCCTCCGCCTCCGCCCCATGGCCAGCCGCCACCGCCGCCGCCCTCGGGACCTACAAGGTCTATGCCTGTGTAGCCCTTCTGCTTCATGAAGTAATCAAGGTACTTTCTGTAGCCGCCGTCCTCGCCCATGCCGAAGGTTATGGAGTCGCCCACGGGCATGATCTTTATGGTATCGGTCTTCGAGAAAGCCTCGGCCTCAGGCAGTACTGCTGTCGGCATCAGCACGGAAGCAATAGTGAACGCTGTGAATACAGCGGCTGCTCCTGCCCTGAGGATGCGTCTGACAGGACTGATCTTCTTTTTCATCATTATTCCTCCTTTTCTGTTGGATTGCGTCCGAACCGGATCAGAGAACGCTCCCAGATCTCAGGTCGCTAATGGTTTGTTTGCATACTTATTCTAATATTACTATACACTTTCAGAATTATTTTGTAAAGACTTGACAGCAAAATCAGCAATAATAGCTCTATAATAAGCAAGAATTGATAAAAAGTACTGTACAGATGCAGTATCATCACAGATTTGTATTGCACTCAGAAGAGATATGAGTTATACTTGATTACAGAAATAATTCTGAAGTCTGTTACGTTTTGCCTTTCCCGTTGCAATAGATATAGTGAAAGCACTTGTAAATGCATTTATCAGGCTTTAAGGCGGTGAGGAAAATGACGCATGAGGAATACCGGAAAAAACTGAAACACTCTGAAACACAGGCTCACAGGGAGCTGTTCGACGCCTACTGCAACTATGTATATACCATAGTTTTCAACAGGCTTAGAAGCTGTGCGAGCCGTGAGGACATGGAGGAATGCGTATGCGATGTATTTGCGGACGTATATTCCTGCTACGATGCCGGAAAGAACGTGAGCGGAGATATGTCCGGCTTCATCGGTACAATAGCAAGGCGGAAGTCGGCTGCCTATTACAGGAAGGCATCTGCTTCGTCAGCAGCGTTCTCAGTGGACGATGAAGCAGCCGGAGAGATAGATTCCGGTATCGACATTGAGTCGGAGAGCGAGCGCCGGGAGCAGAGCCGTATCATCCTTGATACCATAGCAGCCCTCGGTGAGCCGGACTCATCCGTCATTATCCAGAAATACTACTACGGACGTTCTGCAAAGGAGATAGGGGAAATGCTCTCCCTTACCCCTGAGAATGTCAGGGTACGCAGTGGAAGAGCCGTCAGAAAACTGAAGGAAATGCTTGAAAAAGCGGGTATCTCTTTATGAGGAGGGTTATTCATGAAAAAAGATGAATTAGATCTCAGAGCGCTTGAGAATGCGGATGAGGAGACCGTAAATCGTCTGTCCCGGAGCTACAGTGCCCTGTCAGACAAGGAAAAGGAAAGACTGTTTGCCAAGTGCGAGGAGCGTATGGGCAGCAGCTCAGCAGGCGTAGAGAACGGGACTTCCGTTTCCGGTGTTGAGACATATCACAGGCCGATATGGCGCAATGCTCTTGCTGTTGCCGCCTCAGTTGTGCTTATTGCGGGAGTATGCACCGGCGGAGCGCTGATGATGAAAAACCTCGGCGGAAGCTCTGTCACCGATCCGACGGCATCCACCGAAACGACAAAAGCCCTTGCTATTGAAGAAATTGTACCGGCCGCACCCTTCGGGGATATCTCCGGCGGCAGAGTGCGCTTCCTGACTGCGGCCTATGCACCTTATGTATATGACACCTTCGATGAAGGCACCGCAGCAGTGCTGGCAGATGTTTTCAACAACAGCGTGTGGGAGGAGCTCCCTGCCGATACGCCACGTCCCGACGGCGAAAGCACTTCCGTATATGTAAATAACGGCGGACAGAGATTCAGGCTTGAATTCTGCGCCGACAATACAGCCGCATACGAGAACAACGGCGTGACCACGAGATACAGGGTATCGGAGGAGGCTTCATCCCTCGTTCACAGTCTTGCCCATCCCACAGAGCCTGCTGACGCATTGCAGGGGCATCTGATCTGGTGCAAGACGGAAGACCTGACCCCCGACGGCGTATGGAAGAACAACGAGGCCGTGCCGGAAACTATATTTGAGGCGGCTCCCATACCGGAGGAGCTTGAGGGAAGAAAGGTCATTGACAATTATCCGCTGTATGACTACGCCTTTGATATAAGGGACATAAACCAGATAGCAGAAAACTGCGATGACCTTATAACAGGCAGAGTAGAGAAGATATCCTACAGGGTACAGAGATCCGGTTTCATCAGCACGCCGGATACTATCATCACCGTGACTGTCACAGGCGATACCGCCGGAAGATACTCCGCAGGCGATACAGTTGATATCGCAACAGCCGGCGGCTATGTCTCCATGTGGGATATGCTGGAAGGACAGATAGAGGAGCATGGCCGCAGTAATATTGCCATGACGGACGAGGAGATAGACAGCCAGTGCTATCACGTGATAGTTGAGAGCGGCGAGGTGCCGATCGTCGGAAAGGAATACGCCTTCTTCGTGGCGGACGATACCTCCGGCGGGCTGAGCAGTACGGGATTTGAGTACGGTATGCTCTACAAGTGCGACAATACCTATATACAGCGCGTCGTTGACAGCAACTCCGGCAGCAGGTACTTCAACTTCTTCGATATGAACGACCTGAGAGCGCTCCTCGGACTTCCCGCCGGGATACCCTCCGATGATGAGGAGTGGGGAGCAGAAATGACTATGACCAATGTCACCCCGAAGGGCGGAACGCTTACAATAAACGTCAGCGGTTCTGCAGCGGGAGGTAGATTGCAGTGCGGCGATGATTTTGTAATAGAAGCCCTGACAGAAAACGGATGGGAGCCTCTTGAAGCGAGAGAGAATGCTGTGTTCAATTCAGTCGCCTACGATCTTGATCTTGGTAAGCAGAAAGAGACCGACATCAGCTGGGACTGGATCTACGGCGAGCTTCCCGCAGGCACATACAGGCTTGGCAAGAAGATAATGTACTACAGAGCCCCCGGTGACTATGACATGAGTGAATTATATGCACAGTTCGTTATCGAAGAAGAGTCTGACTCTGAGCAGCAGTCTGCGACTTCTCCGGCGGCAGTTGCTCTCCCGCATTATGATATCCCGGAGACAACAGGGATGATAGAGGTGTCTCTCCCCGTCGACGGAAAGACAGAAACGGCAAAGCTGATATCAGCCATCGGCGACAACGGCAAAAGCGGATATATCTACGAGTCCGATCTCCTTGATGACAGGGTGAAAGCTCCTGCAGAGGCCGTAGCGAAAATGAAAGCGATCAAAGACGGCACCTATGTTCCGAGAAAGATCAATGTCTATGCCGAAGACGGCGTTACAGTGATAGATACTATTACAGAACAGATACCGTAAGATAGAAAGACAATGGCGCACCAAACCGGTGCGCCATTTTTATATATCAGGAAATAATCAGATTCCTCATCAGGCAGAGATCGAAGGTGTCGAGCTGACCGTCAGCGCAGAGGTCTCCTGCCTTCCAGTCCCTGAGGACTGTTCCGGGCATACCGAGCAGCCATTTCTGCGTAAGCACCAGGTCGGCGGCTTCAAATCTGCCGTTGGCGTCCACGTCACCTCGCACAGGAGCATCGTTTACCTCCTCCTTGCCGGAATAGCTTATATCAGGCTCGGCAGTCTCTGTATAGCTCAGCTGAACGTAATCCACTGCACCGCTGAATCCCTTGCCTATAATGGCATTATCACTGACGGAAGCGCTCATGACGGCTTTAGGTGTGAGGGTGAACTCACCGCTTGCCGCAGCTGTGCCGTTGATGATAAGAGATGCCTTGCCGTCTATGATGCGTACTGTTATCTTATTCCATTCGCCCTTTGAAAGGGGAGCGGAGGCTGTAAGCCTTTCAGTCCTGCTGCCGTCGGTAAGTACAAGCTCAGCCACACCGTCCCTGTTTGACGGAGTGAAGCTCAGGTAAGCATTCCCGTCTCCGAAGTGCAGCAGCTCAGTGCCGGGAGCACCGCCCTTCCACAGCGCCGCAAGACTCAGCTGGATATCATCCGACATCAGCAGAGAGCTGTCAAGCATAAGGCAGTCATCACCGCCCTCAAACTGGATAACGCCCTTTGCCGAGGTGCGCTCATCAGCCCATCCGGCACCTGACTGACGGGCATTCGTGGCAGATGACTTATCCTGTGCCCAGTTCACGGAGCTCTTGCTGAAATCGTAGTAAGCGCCGTATCCGTCAGATGTCCTGTGCCAGCCGGAAACGTCCAGCCAGCCGAAGCCTATGCCGCTGTCCTTTGAGAGGTCGTTGGAGTAGTCGCCGTCGGTTATGACGTTCCCGGAGTATGTGCCGCTGCCGTAGAGATATGAATTGCCCTTGATGACAGCATCGTCCTTAACAGTGACAGCCTCGGATACAAAGGCCTTCTGACAAACCCTTGCGTTGCCGGAGATCCTGCAGCCTGTTGCCACGACAGCGCTGTCCGTTATCACCGCATTACCGCTTATCTCCGCATTTGCCTGTACCCAGCCGTTGATGTATACCCAGCCGCCGCCGTCAACGACAGCATGGCCGCTTATGACAGCGGAGTCCTTTACGACTGCACTGCCTGCAACAACTGCATGATCCTCTATGCGTGCATATCCTGATACGTTCGCATTTCCGAGCACCATGGCATCCTTGCCGACGTATACGGTATCAGCAACCTTTGCGCTTTCCGCTACCCAGCCGCCGCCGTTGGGGTGGGTATGTCCGCGGCCTTTTGAGTAACCGCCGGACAGCTGCAGCTCTGCGCCGGAGAGCTTTATCTCATAGGGATAGCGTCTGCGCTCGTCTCCGTCCTTGTAGGGGGAAACGTTTTCCTTGTGGAAGGCATTGACTCTGTACAGCTTCTTCGGCATGGCTGAGACAGTAAGACAGGCAGAGACAGCATCACCTGCCGGTATGCTCATTTCTTCTCCGCTGCCGAACAGACCGGAATAAGAGGTGTTCCCGCTGCTGTCGGAAGTAACGATGCAGGCCTGCCAGCCGGCGTTCTCATCGTCCGAGAGACCGCGCAGGCTCACGGAAATGGTATCGCCGGTGATGCTGAGAGGTATGATATTTATGCCTGCCTGCATGGGGGATTCCTCCTGCGGTGACTGGAGCAAGCCTGTGCCGTTGTCCTCGGGCACTGTATAAAACAGGTTCCAGTAGTAAGGTGCATCCTTCAGCTTCTTTGCGAACTCCTCGCGGTATGCTTCCTTCACGCCCAGATCAAAGGTAGCCATACGCTTGGCGTAGTTGCCGAATACTGTCTGAGCGTCCTTGCCTATAAGACGTGCAACAGTATCGAAAGGATACTCATCTGGTTTTGCCTCAGATATCATGCGCTTTACAAAGGTCGTGCCAAGGCCTTCAAAATTGTCGGGGTTGTAGGAGAGATACATCAGGAACGGCCATACCTCGTAGTAGTTCCTGCCGTGGGGGAGGGTAAGGCTCATATTGCGGATGTAGGGCTCGAACCAGCAGGTCCTCACAGTGCCGGTGTAGTAGCTGCTGTCGAGATACATCTCACGGAACCAGTTGGCAAGGGGTTCCCACCAGGCGCCGGTGATGTCCTGATCCACCCATGCCTTCTGCTGCATTGTCACAACATGGCCGAATTCGTGGGCTATGGTGAGATCGTCAAGCATCGCCTCAGGGCTTATGATCTCAATGCCGTAGCCGTCCTCCGAGCTCATGAATGCCCAGCCCTCAGCGAACTGCTCAAGGCCGGTATAGGTAAGATAGACGTTGGTCTTGTATTTCTGTGTGCTCTTACCGTAGATGTCAACATTCATGTCTGTCATCCCGAGGTACTCGCCGTAGCATTTCCACAGCTTTTCGTAGTCCTCAAGGTTCCGTTTCAGAAAGGCATCGTTCACCTTTCCCGTCGTGTCGTTGTTGCCGTAGAATATGACGAAGTGTTCAGATTCGGCATAATTGGCAGTCTTGCAATAGCCCCATTTGTCGCGGAGCAGATAGGTCTCGTCAGCTGCATCGGCTTCAGAGGGGATGCCGGTGCAGAGAACTGACGAATTGCAGACTGCCGCACAGGCAGCCAGCGAAAACAGTTTTTTCAGTTTTCTCATTTTTTCCTCCTTAATTCTGACGGATGACCGTCGATTATGTCATAATTATACCATAATGTAACGGAAAAGTCAATTTTTACCGTCAATATTTCACCTTTTGACGATGTCTGTCAATAAAGATATTGTAATTCGTCAATCATCATGTTATAATAAGAGAAAGAATTTTACATATAAGCGCAGGGGAGGAAGAAACGATGCGGTTATTCATAGACGCCGACGGCTGTCCCGTGGTCGATGCAGCAGTCAGGACAGCGGCAAGGTACGGCATCAGCTGTACGATCATCTGCGACACCTCTCATTCCATCCTTCGGGAGGGCGCAGAGACCATCATCGTTGACAAGGGCGCTGACAGTGCGGATTTCCGGCTCGTCAATCTCATCGGTGCCGGAGATATCGCCGTCACACAGGACTATGGCCTTGCAGCCATGTGCCTGAGCAGGAAGGCTCTCGTCATGGATCAGGACGGCAGACGTTACAGCGATGACAACATCGAGGGGCTTCTCAGCTTCAGGGCTGTCTCGGCAAAGATACGGAGGAGCGGCGGCAGGACGAAGAACAAGCCTAAGCGCACTCCGCAGCAGGACAGGGATTTTGAGGCCGCTCTTGATGCGCTGATAAAGGAGGAGTACAAATGAAAAACGAAGGACCGCTCCTGTTCACAGGCAGAGGCTCAGCATTCGCAGACGAACAGAATTCCGCATTCTTCACTGTCGGAAATGAGCTCATACTCATCGACTGTCCGGCGACTTCCTATCAGAAGGTCAAGAAGATGAACTGGGCTCAGTACGATAATTTCTTCATACTCGTCACCCATACCCACGGCGACCACAGCGGCAGCGTGGGAACCATGCTCCAGTATGTGTGGTTCGCAAGCGGCATGAAGAAGAAGGTGACAGTAGTTGCCCCCTCAGAGGAGGTAAAGGAGGATCTTCTCCTGCTGCTGATGCGGATAGAGGGCTGTGAGCCGGAATGGTTCAGCATAACGACAGCCGCTGAGCTCGACAGGGAATGGCTCGTATCCTCAGTCCCGACAGTCCACGTCAGACCGCTTGCCGGAAGATGCTTCGGCTATCACCTGAGAATAAACGGCAGCGATGTCATATATACCGGCGACAGCGCGACACTCAGTCCATTCAGGCCGCTGCTGAAAAGCGGTTCGTATCTCTACACCGAAGCGGCTTATTACAGGAGCGAGGTGCACCTCTGCCTTGAGGATGCCCTGCCGGAGCTTCTGCGCATAGCTGAGAGCGGAGTAAAGGTCTTCCTTATGCACCTTGACGCCGAGGATAAGATATCGGAGCTGATCTCCGGCACACCTCTCCGTCTTGCGGAGCTTTACTGACAGGGGGAGAAGTATGGAAAAAATACGAAGACACATCATTTTCTACGGATATGTGCAGGGGGTAGGCTTCCGCTGGAAGGCAAGGCAGACCGCCGAAAGATACGGCATATCCGGCTGGGTGAGGAATCTGCCTGACGGCTCCGTTGAAATGGAGGCTGAGGGTACTCCCCGTGATATCGCAGACCTGACAGAAGCTCTCGAGAATCATGCGTGGGGAAGCGTCGAGCGTATCGAATCAAAGGATATACCACTACACGGCGACTATTATTTTGAAACAAGATAAGGAGGAAATACCATGCTTGAGCCGATCACGATCAACACACACAGCAGTATCAGGATAGCGTCAGAGAAGGTGATCTATGCCGATCCCTTCAGGATAACAGAGGAGAGCCACGATGCTGACATCATACTCATCACCCACAGCCATTACGATCACTTTTCACCTGAGGATATCAGGAAGGTAATGAAGAGCGATACCATACTGGTATGTCCGGCATCCATGAAGGGGGCAGAGGAGACAGGACTTGAGACAAGGCGACTTGCTCCCGGTGAAAGCGCCGATGTGCTGGGCATAAACATCGAAACAGTACCGGCATTCAACAAGCTGAAGCCCTTCCACCCGAAGTCATCCGGCTGGGTGGGATACATCATCAGCCTCCCTGAGCTCGGCCGAATATTTATAGCAGGCGACACCGATGAGAATTCGGAGAACAGCAGGGTGAAGTGCGATATCGCCATGCTCCCTGTGGGAGGAACATATACCATGAATGCCAAGGCAGCTGCAAAGCTCGCAAATACCATAAGCCCGAAGTATGCCATACCCACACACTACGGCAGTGTAGCAGGCTCACCGGAGGACGGTGAGAAATTCTGCTCCCTGCTCAGCAGCGGCATAACAGGAGTGATAAAGATAAGTGAATAATATGCACGTTTTCCTGTATATTTGCGGATTATATTGCAAAACGTGCAATTGTATGGTATAATGTAATTACATGATATAAGGAAAAAGGAGGTATTATCATGAAATTCATCAAAGTGAAAAATATTCAGAAGGAACTCTCTGCTGTCGTTCTCGGCTGTATGCGTATGCCGGAGCTCTCTGCCGATCAGGCTGAGGCCGTTATCCGCAACGCATGGGAGTTGGGCGTGAACAGCTTCGACCACGCCGACTGCTATGGAATGGGTGAGGCTGAGACCGTTTTCGGAAAGGCCTTCGCACAGACAGGCATCTCCCGTGAGGATGTATACATCCAGTCCAAGTGCGGCATCTGTCCCGACAGGAGAGTTTTCGACTGGTCCAGGGAGCATATCGTAGAGAGCGTTGACGGTATACTCTCCCGTCTCGGCATGGAGTATCTTGATGCACTTCTCCTGCACCGTCCCGACCTGCTCTTCGAGCCTGAGGAGGTGGCAGAAGCCTTCGATATCCTCTATCTCAGCGGCAAGGTAAGAGCCTTCGGCGTGAGCAATCTCATGCCCATGCAGATAGAGCTGCTGAAGAAGTATGTCCAGCATCCCCTCGTCTTCGATCAGGTGCAGCTCTCCCTCGACCAGTCACAGCTCATCGATCAGGCGCTCTACATGAACAACAAGACCACGGATATGTCATACAGCATGGACGGCAGCCTTCTCGATTACTGCCGCCTCAACGATATCACCATACAGGCATGGTCGCCCTTGCAGTTCGGCTTCTTCAAGGGCACCTTCGTTGACAACCCCGATTTCCCGGAGCTCAACAAGGCTCTCGGCGAGGTCGCAGAGAATCACGGCGTCAGCAAGACAGCCGTTGCTATCGCATGGATACTCCGTCATCCCGCAGGTATGCAGGCCATAGCCGGTACCATGAACACTGACCATTTCAGAGAGGTCTGCGATGCTTCAAAGGTGGACCTCAGCCGCGAGGAATGGTACAGGCTCTACCTTGCATCCGGCAAGTTCCTGCCGTAAGGTATGAAGCACGTACTCCAGTGGCATATCATACACCGGTGCAATCTGCGCTGCACTCACTGCTATCAGGAGGACTACGCCGCAGAACTCACCGGAGAACAGCTTGAAGGCATCTTCTGTCAGTACCTTGATTTCTGCCGGAAATACGGCTATAAGGGCCATATAAACTTCACCGGCGGAGAGCCCCTGCTATCACCTGAGCTCTTCCCTCTGCTCGCCCTTTGCGAGGAGAACGGCATAACATACGGCCTCCTCACCAATGGCACTCTCATAGACGAGGCTCTTGCGGAGCGTCTCGGCAGGCTGAAAAACCTCAGCTTCGTGCAGGTGAGCATAGACGGCACAAGGGCAACTCATGACAGTGTCCGCGGTGCAGGGAACTTCGACAGGGCCTTTGCAGGACTGAGACTCATAAAGAAAGCCGGCATACAGACAATGGCGGCCTTCACCTGCCACAAGGGCAACTATAAGGAGCTCCGTCAGGTCATAAAGACAGTGCGCCGTGAGGGCATCGACCGATTCTGGGCTGACAGGCTCATACCCATGGGCAGCAGCCGTGAGGAGATACTCTCAACCGGGGAATACCGCTCCGTCATCAGTATACTGACCAGGGAGCATTTCCGTAAGCCCCTCTTCTCGCACACCGACGTCCACCTCAACCGTTCCATACAGTTCCTTGAGGGCGGCGACTGCTACTATCACTGCTCGGCCGGCGTTAATCTTCTGACTCTTCTTGCGGACGGCACTCTGCTCCCTTGCAGGAGGCTCCCGCTCCCCATAGGCAACTGTCTTGAGAAGGACATGATATCCCTTTATGAGAACAGTCCTCTCATACGCGAGCTCCGCGAGATGAAGATACCTGAGAAATGTCTGCGCTGTGCTAAGGCGGAAAAATGCCGCGGCGGGGCAAAATGCCTTTCCTATGCCATAACGGGTACATACGACATCAAGGATATAAACTGCTATCTCAGATAATAACGGAGGTGTAGAATGAACACACGAAGATATACCATACCCAGACTTACTATCGCCGCATTTGTCACACTGTTTTTCCTGCTGCTGATACAGCCGCTCAGAGCGTCGGCAGACGACAAGCAATACCGTGTCGATTCGGCTGACTTCACTCTCAATTTCCAGGAGAACGGAGATGCCATCATCAGCGAGACATGGAAAGTCACCTTTGAGCGGGGCAGCTTCACACGCTTTTACAAGGATATCTACAATCCATACAACCAGCTCGAATATATACCGGAGATAAATGTGGTCAGCTGTCAGATAAACGGAGCAGATGCCGTCCGTCAGAACAACCTCGACCGCAATAACGGTCATTACTGTCTCGAAGATAATATCGACAGATATACCATACACTGGTTCCAGTCAGCACAAGGCGAGACAGTCGAGTACAAGATAAGCTATGTTATACCCAATGCGGCAAAGCTGAACAAGGACAATTTTGCAGAGTTTGCCTACCGCTTCATCGGAGAGGATTTCCCGAAGACGGTCGGACACGTAACTGCGAATATATACAGCCTCAGGGAAAACGACCTTGCTGCACTGAAAGTATCCCAGGGTGGGCAGGACTATGACGGCACGGTCTGTGTCTGTACAGCCGATAACGTGAACGGTATGTACAAGGTGTCAATGGAAATGGATGCCGGTGCGTTCAACGGACTGAAAAGGATAGCCGATGTAAGGCTGCCGGCAAAGGAAACACCTGTTGCCCGCAGTTCGGACGGCGGATCATCCTCCGGAAATGACGCAGGAGGTATCATCTCCACTATAATTTTCATTGGTATGTTCGCTATTGTGCCGGTCTTGTTAGTCCTGTTAGTCATTGTACCGGTAATACGTTCGGCAGTGAATTCAGGAAAGCTGAAGAAGGATCCCTTCCTGCTGAAGAATGCCGCAGAGCGTCTTGACAGCAGCGAGATACCCTACGCATGGTATCTCATGTTCCCGAAGCTGAATACCGTCTATAACGGAAGGAATACCAATCTTTACGTATGGCTCTTTGACCTGATAAAGAAGGGATATTTCACCACGGACAAAACAGGACTGCATATCACAGGTTCACCGAAGTATGCCTTCTCTGATGAAGTACAGGAGAGGTATGACAGAAGGCTGTTTGATCTTATGACAGAGACTTTCGGAACATCAGTAGATGAGGACGGAAGAGAAATGATCTCCTTTGAAACTATGAGAAAAAAGTTCAGCACCATGACAACCTACTACAAAACGTGCGAAGCTGTAAACAGGCTGCTGAAGGATTATTTAAAGAATATCAGGAACAGCAGTCTCTATCAGTATCTTGAATCCTCGGGAGAACTGACAAGGGTGCTTGAAGATCTCAAACTCTGGTCAAAACTTGGCAGATATGAAAAGATCTCTATCGATCCCTACGAATGCTTCTGTGTCGCCGAGAAAACAGGCGATACGGGCAGCGAGCTCGCCCTCGGCCTTATCTCTTCACCTGCCAGGACCGTAAGCAGCTATTCTGTGACTGAAGACAGTGTCGATCCTCTCCTTTCAATGCTGATATACACGTCGTCAATGTACGAAAGGACCTACACCAATGATTCAAGCTCAAGTTCAGGCGGAAGCAGCTGTTCAAGCTGCTCGAGCTGCTCAAGCTGTTCAAGCTGCTCAGGCTGCGGAGGCGGCGGAGCGGACTGATATCTAAGATATAACACAGGAAAAGCCCCTTCCGGAACGGAAGGGGCTTGATTTACTTGATCTGCTGCTCTGACTTCAGATCCCACCAAGGCTTACACCCCGGGGAACTGTATCTTCTTGTACTTTTCGATCTTTGAAGCTACGGTCTCACGCTTTGTGGGATCCATGAAGAAGCCGCCCTGTGTATCAGCGATCTCGTCGCAGTGAACACCGCGTCCCTCCTCGGAGGTACGGTCACGCTCGAGGCCGTTTGCAGCTATAACGAACTTCCACTTGCCGTCGTCAGTCTTGACGAGGTCGCCGCCTGCACCACAGACTGCACACTCGATAGGATACTGGAGACCTCTCCACTGAGGCTCACCGAGGCAGAGACAGTTGCTGTGACAGTTGGGGCACCAGCCTGCTTCGGGATCGCCGAGCCAGCCGCGCTCCTCAACGGGAGTGTTGAGTGCCTTCATGATGTTCTCGCCGATCTCCTTTGCACGTGCGAGCTGCTCATCGTGGAGAAGCACCTGTGCAGGAGCGGGGACCATGGTAGCTGTGAACATATCAACTATCTGGAAGCTGTTTGAGAATGTGGAAGCCTGCATACACTCAAGAGTCATGGACTGCCATGAACGTGAAGAACCGCCTACAGCGATGAGAGCGCCTACACGGTCACGGTGCTGGATAGCGCCGATCTTTGTGAGGAATGCAGTCTCATAAGCGAGGTTGCGGTGCATGAACTTGAGGTAGAGTGATGAAGGCATGAGAGCGAAGGTAGGAGCTGAGAAGATAACAGCGTCCTGATCGAGGAGCACCTCCATGATCTTCTTCTTGTCGTCCTTGTTGTCGAGAGAACATCCTGTGTGCTTGCCCATTGACATACCCATTGTACATGAAGTACAGCCTGTGCAGTCGAGAAGCTCATAGTCGTGCAGGTTTATCATTGTGATCTCTGCGCCGAGCTCCTGACATCTGAGCAGAGCCTCCTTGAGCAGGATATCGCAGTTGCTGTCTTTTCTGCCGGCTGAAACGCCCATTACTTTAAACCCCATAAACTACTCCTTTATATGTCTTTATTCTCCGGGTGGCTTTGTTTTAAATCCGGCACCCTCTGCGGATGAGAACTGCCATAGTCTGTACGGCAGACGCTGTAATCATTATACAACACCACCCCTGAAAAGGCAAGCCTTTTATTGCGGTATTTCAGAAGTGCATGATGCAGCATTTTGCTGCCTCTCAGGTTGACTGCTGCTGTCATGTGTGGTATAATAGACCTGATAAAACACGAAAGGGGCAGAGAGCATGGCAGAGAGTGAAGCGATGACTGAGATAGCGGTCAGCAGCACCGCACAGCTCGGCTATTGTCTTACCGGCATAGTCTATCTTCTTCTGCCGCCGGCGGCATACTATATCCTCCGCAGATACGGCGCTGCAAGGCTTTTGCCGGTCATAGCAGGTGCAGTTATGTACTTCATAGCCACCCGGCTTGCAGACCTAACTGTATGGCTGGCTCTTGGTTCAGCCTCCTTTGCCGTTAAGGCAGCTGCGGCGGCGGAGCTGGTCCCGTTCACCGAGGAGCCTGCCCGGTATTTTGCAGTGCGCTATCCTCTGACCGGTATAAATTCCGCAGGAACTGCCCTCTGCTACGGAATTGGCCACGGCGGACTTGAATGTCTTTTCCGCGCTGTTGATTCCTTCAGGAGCATAGGCATACTCGACAAGCTGACAGCACAGGCGTCCGGTGAAAATGCTGTGCAGGTGACGGACAGCCTCAGACAGATGGCGGAGTATAGTTTCCCGTTGAGCATAGCAGCATCGGTGAGCCTTATAATGTCCTTCTGCCTGCATCTTGCGCTGTCCCTGCTGATATACAGGAAGCTCCACGATCAGAAGCCGGTGAAATGGCTGTTTATCGCCATAGGAATACACTATGCAAACAATGTCCTCGGCTGGCTGGTATCGTTTGTCGCCGTCAGAGCTGTGATGTACATATTCAGTTCACTGCTCACCCTGTCGCTGATACTGCTGACGATCAAGCTCATCGGCGGAAGGGAAGTGCTTGAGGAGATAAGGTCTCAGCAATATGAATGATAAAAGCTCAGGAGTCCCGATCCCGTAGGAGGATCAGCTTCCGAAAAGAAAAAGCCCTCAGAAACGTTTGAAGAGCGTTTCTGAGGGCTTGCTGCTATTTATTATGTGAAGCTGCTTATTTCTATGCCTCTTCCGCCAGTATCTCCTCCAGCACCCTGACCGCCAGTGCTACCATATCCCGGCAGGTGGTGGTGAAGAGACCGTGTTCTCTGGCGTATGCCACGCCCTCCGGCGTGGAGATGTCGCAGCCCAGTATCTCGTTGCAGATGTAGGTGCCGTTCAGTTCACGGAAACGGCCGAGAAAACGTTCGGTGAGCATATTGGCGTGACTGCGGCTTTCAAGGTCGTTTTTATCCGACTGCCCGTAGAGAGCGCCTATCACCATAAGCGCCCCGGAACACGCTCCGCATACCTCTCCCTTACGCATCCCAGCATTGAAGCAGCAGGCGATCTTCAGCGCCTGTTCCTCTGTCAGCCCGAGCTCCGGCGCATATGCCGCAAGGACGGACTGCGAGCAGTGGAACTTATCCCCGAAATAGCCGAGTGCCTTTTCTTCATGTGTCATATTTGTTTCCTCCCGAAATATTCAGTTGTGACTTCGTCCATTTTCTCCTGTGCATCCGCTGATATGGAATAGTGCATCCATTTGCCCTCCTTGCGGTAATCCACAAGGCCGCAGTCGCAAAGCAGCTTCATGTGATGTGACAGCGTCGGCTGTGTGATGTTAAGATCCTCCAGTAAATGACAGGCGCAGAGCTCGCCGTTTTTAAGCATACGCAGTATTTTCAGACGGTTCTCATCTGCCAGAGCCTTGAATAGTTTTACAGTTTCCCGGTCGTTCATAGTGATCCCTCCCGTGTCCGTTCGGTTATATTATAGCATACGCTTAGACATTTGTCAATATGTGAATATGAAATCAACTCAGTGACCGGATACACTCAGACACAGATGACCGTTCCTGACATCCTGCGATATGATATTCAATGGCCTGAAGTTTGCGGCATGATATGGTCTGATATTGGTTTAAAGATTGACTTTTCCGCGGCGGTTTGGTATAATTAAAGTAATTGAGGGGGCAATACGGCTTACTCTCCGGGAAATAAGAAATAGAAGGTGTATTATGGATAAACCAGTATTTACAGTTGTCATACCGGCTCACAATGAAGAAAAGTATATAGGGAAATGCCTGCGTGCAGTCATCAGTGCCTCCAAATATGTCAGGCCGGATAGCGTAGAGATCATCGTTGTCGCAAACAGATGCACCGACAGGACAGCAGCGATAGCAAAGCACTATGGAGCGAGAGTCCTGATAAATGATGATAAATGTATCGCCGCAATACGTAACACAGGTGTGAGAGCAGCCGAAGGCCGGATAGTCGTAACAGTTGATGCGGACAGCATGATGACGAAGCGCTCGCTTTCCGAGATAAGAGAAAACCTTGAAAGCAGGAAATATATCGGCGGCGGGACAATACCCAAGTTTGACAGGATGTCTCTGGGGATAGCTGTTTCAACCATGTACGTTGCTCTCAATCTTCTGCCTGTAATGATAAAAAACGGCGGATATGTCAGCGGTGCAATGTTCTGGTTCTATAAGCGTGACTTTGAAGCTGTAAACGGATTTGACGAGAGCCTTGTAAGTCTTGAAGACATGGATTTTGCAGTAAGGCTGAAAAAATACGGAAGCAGGCAGGGAAGGAAATACGGAACTCTGAAGCATTCCTATGTCATGACATCCTCGCGCAAATTCGATGAATTCGGCGACTGGTACCTTATAAAGAACCGCAGACTGACAAAACGTATATTCACAGGAAAAGACCGTAAAGCAGCGGACAGCTTTTATTATGATGTCCGCTGAATCACTGTGCCGGATATAACACAATGCCCCTGAGCGCTTTTGATACGCTCAGGGGCACTGTGATTTATATGGGGATCTGACTAAAGAAATGCGGGGACATTTCTTTGGTGATAGGGGGAACATTATTGAGTACGGGGATCTCCTCAGCAAGACTGCCGCTTATTTTCTGAACAGCTTTTTCAGCCCGTCCAGCAGGAGCAGATAGATCATTCCTGTGATGAGAAGTGCAAACAGCAGCGCCAGTATCCACCAGACGCAGCCCATGTACGGCAGCTCGTCAGTGAATCCGAATGCACCTGCAGGGCTGCCCCAGTTCAGGAAGAAATAGGGGTAATTATATCCTTCGATGAACTGGCAGCCACGGACATAGCCGATAGCTGCATATATCGCATACAGCAGCGGCGGGACTGTCACCCAGAGATCGTTCCGCTTCCTGATGCTGCTGCACGTGCCGGTCACGAAAAAGTCCAGTATACCGGCGACGGGCACTACAACGTGTGTCAGTATGTTCTGTATGTTCCACGCTCCATGCTTCATGGTAGGCGCAAGAACGAAGCAGAACACTGCACCCGTCAGCGTTATCGAGACCGTTCCGACGAACTTGATAACGTACCATAGGTCACTGAATGCTTTATCTTTCAGCATCTTCACAAGTCCGATAATACAGATGACCGCCAGAGCGATATTTGACTGTATGGTGAAGAACATCAACACAGTCTTTCCGCCCATGAAGAAATCACGTCCGGCGAACCAGCTCAGAAAAGTGCCGATAACTGCTGAAAGGATAACTGTTATTTTCAGGACAGCTGACAGCACTGTCTGAGTTCGGGAAAGCGTCCTCATTTTATCTCAGAAGCAGAGGTGACACGTACCGCATCCACGATCTTTGCACCCTGTACATAGGGCCCGAGCTTTTCGGCAGTTTTGCCGATACCGCTGCTGCCGGATGTAGCGAAGATGTGAAGAGTCTTTCCGTTCCAGTCATAACCCTTGCAGAAGGTGTTGACTACATTAGGCGCACCATAATACCATATGGGGAATCCGAGATAAACGGTGTCGTACTCAGCCCAGTTTTCTATCCTGACTGCAACAGGCACGTCCTTTTTGCCCATCTTCTCCTTGTTGCATCTTGCAAGAGGATTCATCCACTTCATGTCGGCAGCAGTGTATGGCTGTTCCGGCTTTATCTCGGAAATATCCGAACCGAGGGAACGCGAAAGCTCCTCAGCTATCTTTCTGGTCTTGCCTGTTTCTGCGCTGAAATATATAACGATGGTTTTCATTTTGATCTCTCCTTTTCAGTCTGCATTACCTGCAATTATAGCCTCAACAAGCTCCCTTTTCTCATACAGCACACAGCCGCCCTCATGGTCATCGAGGAGTATATCTCCGCTTTGCAGAGCCATGAAGAGAGGGGAGTGCAGTGCATCGCGCAGAGAGCGATCTCTGATATTCACGTCAGAATACGGCGAGAACGGACAGGGCTCTGCGCCGCCGTGAGGATTGATATGGAAGAATCCGCGTCCTGCTGCCACACAGCCGCCTGAGCTCTTCTCATCACCGGGAAATGCGATGTACACCATCTCAGGCCTTTCCTGACGAAGCCGCTGTATCGCGCTCATCAGGTGCTCACGCTCACGGTCTGTCGGGGCAAGCTCTGAGCTTTCTTCTGTTACAGGGACGTATTCCACAAATATGACCGCCCGGCACCCTCTGTCCGAGAGGCTGTTCAGAAAGCTGTCAGATGTGACTTCCATGTAATTCTGCGTTGTGACTGTAACAGATGCACCGAAGATGAGACCTCGTTTTCTGAACTCCTCCATATTGGAGACGAGCTTGTCATATACGCCGCTGCCGCGCCTGTTATCGGTGATCTCCCTGTTTCCTTCGATACTCATTATGGGAACAAGGTTGCGGCACTTGTCAAACAGGGCAAAGTATTTCTCATCGATGAAAGTGCCGTTTGTGAATATGGGGAAGAGGATATTCTGCTTTTTTCCTGCGGCCTCGATGATATCACGCCTGAGCATAGGCTCGCCGCCGGCAAGCAGGATGAAGCTGATGCCCATTTCGTCGGCTTCATCAAAGATACGCAGCCATTCCTCCGAAGTCAGCTGCTGTACAGGTTCTGAATCAACTGTCGCATGGTTGCATCTTGAATAGCAGCCGACACAGTGAAGATTGCACTTGCTGGTAATGCTTGCTATGAGGAATGGCGGGATGTGTTCGCCTTTGTCCTCGGCCTTCCTGCGTTTTTTTGATGCAAAACTGCTCGCAGCAGCAAATTTCAGCATGAAGGCGCTCTCCCTCGGATCACGGAGCGTAGCCCTGACCGCTTCCGCAACGATGCTCTCTACGCCCTCCGTGAGATAAGCCTGCAAATCGAAATCATTCTGCATGATATCACCCCAGTAACTGCTCAACAGCCTTTCTTACCTCGTCCATCTCAGCAGTAGGCTCAAAACGTGCTAAAACCTTTCCGTCCCTGCCAATAAGAAACTTGGTGAAATTCCACTTGATATATGCCTTATCGCCGAACTTCTTGTTGTTCATGTCTGCGAATTTGTTGAGTGCAGCATTTTTCAGTCCCTTGCCGAAGCCTTCAAAGGGCTTTTCAGATGCAAGGAAGGCGAATAACGGATCAGCAGTCTCGCCGTTCACATCGATCTTGGCGAACTGAGGAAAATCTGTGCCGAATTTCATTTTGCAGAAGCTGTGTATCTCCTCAGCATCTCCGGGCGCCTGATTTGCAAACTGATTGCAGGGAAAATCAAGGATCTCAAAGCCCTTGTCACGAAGGTCACGGTACATGGCTTCCAGAGGATCATAGTGAGGTGTGAATCCGCAGCCTGTTGCTGTATTCACTATCAGCAGAACCTTGCCCTGATAGTCGTTCAGGCTTACCTCTGCACCATTACGGTCTTTTACAGTGAAATCATATACAGTTTTCAAGGTTATTCTCCTTTCCGGTCATCGGACTGTATGTCCATCAGTTCATAAAGCAGATCATAGAGCTGCTTTGCTTTTTCAGGTGAGATATTTACGCATTTTCCGACCTGCAGCGGTATATCCTTCGCCTTTTCCTGAAGAGCCTTGCCCTGTCCGGTCAGTGTTATGATGAAGGAGCGCTCGTCTGTCGGACTCTGAGTCTTCTCGATATATCCCTGCTGACGCAGCTTTTTCAGGACAGGCGAGAGAGTACCGCTGTCAAGCATCAGCTTCCTGCAGATCTCTCCGACGGTCAGACCGTCCTTCTCCCACAGTACAAGAAAGAGAATGTACTGAGTGTAGGTCAGCCCGAGCTCCTTGAGGAACGGCGTGTAAAGGGAGGTCACGGCACGTGCAGCCGCATAGATTGGAAAACAGAGCTGGTTGTCGAGTTTCATCGCTTCCTTGTAGTCATACTCCATTTGAATGCACCTCCGTCGATTTATATTTGGTACAACTATATTGTATCACATATAAATTGATCTGTCAAGAGTTTTTTTGAATTTTCCTGAAAAATCAAAAAAAGGACTGCGAAGAACCGGCCGGAGCAGTTCATCGGTGTGCTGAGATCACCGTTTCTCACATCCCGGAATATGTTATACTTTTTTACCGTATTTACTTGAATAAACGGAAGTATCATGGTATAATGGTATAGTAAGAAGTTTATGCAGACAGGTCATCAGAATGCTCATCACTCAGAAAATGACAGGAGGTGCGTTATGGATATTCAGGAAAAGGATATGCAGAAGATCCCCGGTGACATCATGCAGATGATAACCTATGAGGCTTTCTGCCGTTTCAAGTCAACAGATATGGTGAAAAGGGCAATGGCTCAGTTCGATGAGGAGGTACAGCGCGGCAGAGCGGTATGGAGAGAACATCTGCTTGGTACTTACTATCCGGACAGGATTCGTTATTTCCAGAAGCATGATACAGGCGAAAAGGTAATGGATTCATATTATCCGAGAATCAAAGATCTGGATAAGATCAGCTTCGTTTCCCGTGAATATGTAAACACAGTCGTTAATCATGTGATCCCCGGAAGAGATCCGGATGATCTGAAATGCGACGGCGGATATGTTTACAGGAAAGAGCTCGAAGCACTCGCCGACGCACAAGGCGTCATATATCTGTTCAATAAGTGTGTCGGCAGAGTACGAAAAACGCACTGGGAAAAGGAACGGTATGATATTGTGATCCGAAAGGGAACAGATGCCATCGCAGACAGCGCACTTGCGGACAATTATCTGATCGTCAGTGTGACACTGCCGGACACTGTGACTGTGATCGGGACAGGTGCGATTGAAAGAAGCCGACTGCTTACAAAGGTCACGCTTTCGAAGAATCTGAAATATATCAAGGATGCGGCATTCCGTTTCTGCTGGAGGCTTCAGAATGTTGATCTGCCGGACGGACTTTTATATATCGGTGCGGATGCGTTCCGGAAATGCGAATCGTTTACCGAAATGATCATTCCTGACAGCGTAACATATATCGGCTCAAAAGCATTTTTCAAATGCGTGAATCTGAAAAGTGTGCGGCTTCCGGCGCATATAAAAAAGATCAGCCTCGGATTGTTCCGGCACTGTCATAATCTTAAGGAGATCGTGATACCGGAGGACGTTACAGAGATCGAAGACTATGCGTTTGCTGACTGCGGTTCCCTTGAAAAAGTATCACTTCCCGCCGGACTGGAACTTATCGGAGACGGCGCATTTGCCAACTGTCCGAAACTCCGGTATCTTGAGATCCCCGACAGTGTGGAATATATCGGAGAAGATCTGTTCGGCAGGACAAAGCGTTATTCGACCATTATTGTGTCAGCGGATAATACCAGTGTCCGCAGCTACGCCGCAGCCAATCATATCAAGGTCGCGGACAGATCTGACGGAAGTGATGAAACGTAAGTAAATGGTACGGAAAGAAGACCGGATAACAGGCAGGTAGAATTATGGACAAGGATAAGGTGTTATCATTTATCAGCAGACAGAAGGTTGCTTTTATCTGCTCTGTTGATGAAGAAGGATACCCGAACGTGAAAGCAATGCTGAAGCCGAGAAAGACCGACGGACTTCGTCATTTCTATTTCTCGACCAACACTTCTTCAATGCGGGTAAAGCAGTACTCAGATAACCCCAAGGCAAGCATTTACTTTTATCATAAAGGTCTTATCAGGTACACAGGTGTTATGCTGAAGGGGAAAATGGAAGTGCTGACAGATCAGAAGACGAAGGATATGATCTGGCGCAAAGGCGACACACTTTTCTATAAAGGCGGCGTTACCGATCCTGATTACTGTGTACTGAGATTCACCGCAGAAAGCGGAAGATACTACTGCGACCTTAAAACGGAGAGCTTTACTGTTGAGTGATGCTCTCCGGCGTCATTGGCAGCAACACACACTTGTATTATTCAGACAGCTATCAGACTAAGGAGGTTTATAATGGAGATTGTAGGATATGACAGGGAAGACAGGTTCAGCGATCATTTAAAGGAAGCAACCATCACCTGCACTTATGAAGAATTAAAAAGGATATCATCTTTTATAGACACTGTATTAAAGGAATGTGAGGAGAATAAAAAGTGTTGTCTGCATCTCCGTGATCATGAGAAGGATTGGGAGAAAGGATCGTCTGATCTTATTATTCTGATACCATGAGAATTGCAGATAATGAAAATGCCGGGATTTCCTGTCCCGGCATTTTCGTATATTAGTTAGTTGATTTTAGATATTTTTTCTTTTATGCTTAGGATTTCAGACTTCATCTTCTCGATGTTGTCAAGCAGACCGTCCAACATTTCAAGAATTTCGTTGTAAGAGTTTTCCGGCAAGATATCTTCCAGTTCTGAAAACTCTGGCATATAAGCATCGCGCTCTGTCCTGTATGCGATATATTTCTTCTTGTAATCTGTTCGAGTATTCGGCTGCACCTCACGTCCGACGATCAGTTCAATACCATGTATGAACCACTCAGGGAAAGACTTGCTATTTTCTCTCAGCTTGCGGTATGTTGCCTTTTCCGTTTGGTACATTCTGCCAAAAACACCTATCTTGTACAGATTGCTACACAGCAACGCCTTTTTCAGATACTTGTCCTTTTCCTCAAAGCTGTTTTTCTGCAAGGGTTTTCCAATTGTGTCGGGATTAATAATTCCGGCTGAACGGATATACTTATGTCCCGTCACCTTTTTGCCGTTCTCTAATTGATTTACTTCCTTATAGTCCAGAAGTATCTCAATATCTTTCTGAGTTAAGGGCAAATCATATCCGATTATTCCTGTCGGCTGCACGTCGCTCAGGTCAAGCGCAAATATCTGATCCATCGTCAGCCCGTAGAAAGAAAGCAGACCGCAGACATATGTTATCATGTAAGACGTGGTAGAGAAATGTCTGCCTGTCTGAGTTGCCTGTCTGTCCAACGCCTTGAATACTTCCTGCCAAAGCTCGTGAATCTTGTCACTGTCGAATACGATATACTCTGTTTCTTTTACAGGCATTATTAATTCGTTGGCGGCAAAGTTTACCTTCACACCTTTTTCTGCCAGCCATAACAGATAAGATTTAAGTGCTGATTTCTGATCTTCCGCAGTGTTTTTGTTAACAGGTTTCCAATCGGCGGCGATAGCGTTCACCTCGTCCGCCGTCAATTCATGTAGATTCTTCTCGCAATCTGCGAATTTATTCAGTACTGTGAGTACCCTTGTGGGAAACTCTGCTTTATATTCGTCTATAAGATATAACATAAAAGTAACCTCCTTTTTGCTTTATTATAGCAATGAAGTTGCTTTATGTCAAGCTATTTAATAACTTTGCTGTCCATATACTCAGCTTTCTCCCAAATTCTGAATATAACTTCACACTATGTTAGACGTGTCGTGAAATAAGCTCTAATACTACGTATTTTTCCTCCGAATCGTTAAGGGTAACAATAAGTTTTTTGTCTTTTTTGCCTTGATATAACGGGCGAATTATGATATAATGACATTGTATGAAACCGAGGCAGACATATAAATTTGTGAGGTGAGATCATGCTGAAAAAGATGATACGATTTATCCTGATCACGGTCTTCATCTTATCCCTGACAGGTGCAGGTTACTGCGCTGTGAAGGATATCAGAGTGAGAAACTGGTACAAAACAACACTGACCGTCACAGCCATCGCTTTGCCGGAAGGAAATGTATACGGCGATTATACGGATGCCCACGGTGTACAGCATCAGAACGAACCGGCTTTCATGGACTCATCCCTTTCCGGTTACAAGACCGATGTCGAACAGTATTACGGAAGTACAATCACTATCCTGAACGATCCGGAAACGGGACTGAATCTGAAGTATAGCGATCTTATCAAAAACAACATCCTCTGTTTCGGACTGGCCGTTCTGTCAGGGGCACTCCTGTTCCTCACCGGAAAACGCCGGAAACAGGCATGACAGCGTCAGATATCAGCATGATAAAACGCTATGGCTCAGAGCTATTATCTCTGAAGTCATCTGAGAGGTTAAGCACAATGATCGAAACAAACAGATTAAAAAAATATGCCGATTCGGTAAGAGTCCCCGAGAAAAGCGGATTTGTGCTGAATGGGGAAACAGGAGAGGAAGGCCCGCGGTGGACTATCTCACATTCCACCGCCGTCACATCTGCTTTCTGCATATCATCCTCCATTCACATCGTGCTTGACCATGATGACGATATGGTCAACCCGGCCTTTTCGGAGATAATGGATGTTCTGGGAATATACATTGATGCAGAAAAACTTGTAGACTTCTATCTGGACCAGAAAAGCGGCGAAGGCTACCTCTGGGTGATCGGAGACCACAAAAGCAACTGCATGGTCTTTGATCTTTACGCAGATCCGCATGATCAGATGGATGTCATCTCATTCGGAGTTATATGCAAAAAAGAGCATAGCGGTCGTATCTATGCTCTGATGAATGCTATGAAAGAGAAAACGCAGAAAAAGCTCCATTTTGCTTCAAATGACATTACGAGAAAACGCAGCTGGTTATCAGCTGTATCAGCCGGTGAAAACAAATACTCCACAGGTGGTTTTACGCAGAAGATCAGATATGCAGGATCATTCGCTGATTTCTGCACGCAGAACAATATCTGAAAAGAGTACAGCACGAAAAGAGAAGCGGAGGGAAATATATGCTCTTTTTGTTATCAAATCTATGGCTGCCGTATGTGATTTCGCTGGTGCTGATGGTTGTCGTGATACTCATTGTAGATCACGGCGGGATTATCGCAGTTGTGTCAGTTTTCTTTGCCGTTTCGGACTGTGCGAAGGCGTTCCCCGAACAAAACTTTCAGGTTTTTCTGATCTCTGCCTGTATCAGCGGTATGCTGGACGTGATTTTTGTCTTGTGGTTTTTATTGGAATTAGGAGAAGGAATGAGCGGATAATTGCTTCCGCCGCGGATTAGTGATCCCCTGGCAGTAACACAACCTGTGTTTACTGCTATTTTTACTGCTTCTCCCCGGTTTTGAGGGAGAAATCTGCACCTACATATATTCTTGGATGTGCCTGATCCTGATCTTATCTATCATGCCGATCCCTTTCATAACAAAATCTATTTCCTTAATGTTTCCCATTCCTTGCGTGTTATAGCATAGGCATAGGAAACTTTATTTTTTTCGTCCGGAAATTCCTTTACTTTTTTCATTCCGATCGCAGCAGAAGTAGAATATGAACCTGTATTCGAATATTTCATATATGAATACAAACGATCATATCCTGTATTTTCAAATGCCCAGTCCCTGACTGCTCTTGCAGCGTCACTTCCAAATCCGCTTCTCCAATACTTCTTATGAATGTGATAACCTATTTCCGGCAGTAATTCTCCGTCAATATTCTGGATCGTGATCCCGCAATCGCCGATTACTTCACCGGTTTTCTTCAGAACTACCGCCCAGAGCCCGAATCCGTATTCAGCATAATTCCCGATATTCCATCGGATCCAGTCTTTGACCTTTTCTTCACTGAACGGCCCGGGATAATGCGCCATGGTTTCTTCATCGGAAAGGATCTCATATAAAGAAGCAAAATCCTCTGAAGTAAGCTCTCTTAATCTCAATCTCTCTGTTTCAATTATCATTTTAACCACCTCTGTCCCGTTTATCACAGCAGTCTGCTTACTATCCACATTTTACACTTCATCACCGCCCGAAGTCAGGGCTCTTGTCATCGTCGTTTATTTCGCCGTACCGGCCTTTTCTCTTTTGTCTGAAACTCTTTTCGCAAAGAAGAATTTATAGCTGCACAGTATCAGCAGGACTAAGGGAGTCAGCAGGGAAGAGGCAGGGCAGAAATGTTCGATGCCTGCCGGAAGCGGAAGGTCATGTGCCCTCCTGTATTCCTGTATGATAAACTCTGTCAGAGAATGCAGGCTTCCGGCCAGTTCAAGTATAATGACAGTAAACAGCGGGATAAGCATTGTGATGTATGCCTTCTTCCTGCCCCGGTCACGCAGCTTTGTTGCAAAGTACGCCCATGCAGCGGCCGCAGTACCTATCGTTGTCCATTTGATGAAATCGAATATCTCAGAAAATGTCTGCTGGAAATAGCAGCTTGTGCTTCTGTCTGAGCTGCCTTTTTCGGAAAGATACCAGCAAAGCTCCATGATAAATATATACAGATAATAGAAGAAATCCAGTCAGAGGAAAAACAGGAAGAGGTCTCTGAACTGCTGCTTCGGCGGCACCTCTCTTCTTATTACCAACAGGATTATAGCAGCATAAAGTGAGAGACCTCCCATTATAGCCGAAAAGCTGAATATATCGCGGCCGTGATAAAGATAATAGTCGAGTCTGCCGGCAAACTGCTGTGCAGCACCCATTATCCCGCCTATCCATAAGTATTTTGTGTTTTTTAAAAATCCGGTGAGTTTCATATTCTGTACCTTCACTTATTGATCTATATGCATGGGGCTGCATACTATACATATTATACACTCCACTGTCCTCCGAAGTCAAGCTATCAGCCGCAGTACACAGACATCCTGACTGCTCGCGGACCGGTATTTCCTATTGCTTTGTTCCGCGTTTTACGTTATAATAGAAGCAGAATAAAACGTGGTATCACCGGAAAAACTGCGTGTATCACCTGACAGAGAGTATGTAACGGATATGCGGCAGGAAAACCAGACAAATCGGGATGAAAATTATTATGCGGAGGGTAAGCATATGAAAGTACAGCTGCTAAGCATTCTGCTGGTGCTGGTCATGGTGATCGGTTTAGTACCATGTATCGCAATTGCAGAGGACATCGGTCAGAGTAACTCACAAACGGAGGATCACGGCGATTTTACCGACGGTCAGAAGGTCATCAGTGATATGATCGGAAAGAACGGTATGTATGCTCATCCGCGTATCATCATGTCGGAGGAGAGGTTCGCAAAGATGAAAACACATATCGGGGATGGTTCAGTGACGGCGATACTCCTTGATAAGCTCCGCAGTGAAGCTGACAGGACACTTGATATGCCCGTATGCCAGTATGAGATCTCCGACGGGATACGTCTTCTCGAAACATCAAAGAGGATACAGCGCCGTGTGGCTGCCCTTGCAATGGCATACAATATCTTCGGGGAAGAAAAGTACGCCCGGAGATGTTATGCAGAGCTTGAAGCAGCGTGCGGATTCAGTGACTGGAACCCGAGGCATTTCCTTGATACTGCTGAAATGAGCACAGCCTTTGCTTTCGGTTATGACTGGCTCTATAACTGGATGAATGATGATCAGAGAACACTGATCAGGACCAACCTGATAAAAAAAGGGCTGGAGCAGGTCATGGAAGATTTTGAGGACAAGCCGCGTGACCGTACTTACCGCTGGTATCAGGACTATCCGGGAGACAACTGGAAACTGGTATGCACCGGAAGCATGAGCATGGCAGCGCTTGCAGTCGGAGATGAAGCTGATGCAGAGAGTATAGCTTCTGAGGTCCTGACCTATGCTTACAAGGAAGCCTATTCCTTTGTACGCCGTGCCTACAGTGCAAAGGACGGAACATACAGCGAAGGACTGGGTTACTGGGACTATGCTACATATTATCTCGGACTGCATTCCTCGGCGCTGAAAAGTGCCGCCGGAACAGACTACGGTCTTGCGAATTCTGAAGGGCTTCGCAAGTCGGTGGATTTTATCCGCTATATGAGCTCCAACACTTCAAAGTCATTCAGCTTCGGTGATGACGGTGACAGCCGTGATACGGGCTGGGCGGTCCTACTCTGGCTGGGCGGTCATCTTCAGTCATACGATATATCAGCTATCCGCATCGGGAAAATAGAAAATGACAGTTTCAATTATCTTGACCTTCTGTGGATAGATGAAGACAAGGCTGCCGGTTCAGTAAAAGACAGTCCCACCGACTGGGGCGAAGCCGGGGCTTCAAATGCCAGCTTCAGAAACACCTGGGATGAAAGCGGTATAGTGGCGGCGCTCCATGCAGGCGAGAATAACTATAAGTACCACGGGCACTACGATCTGGGCTCATTCTATATTGAGTCAAACGGGGCAAGGTTCTTTACTGATCTCGGCAACGAGAACTATGAGCTTGAAAACCGGCAGTATTCCTACCGGATAAGAGCCGAAGGACATAATACACTGGTTATAAATCCGTCAGAAGGCCTTGACCAGCAGGAGGGGGCGGAATGTCTTATAAACCGTTTCAGCGGAGGAAACGAAGCATTCGCTGTCACTGATCTGACTGATGCGTACAGGCAGAGCGGTGCTGAAAGGGCAGTGCGCGGCCTGAAAATGATAAAGGACAGGGAATGCGTTATAATCCAGGACGAGATATCTCTTGAAGCGCCGGGGGATATATACTGGTTTGCACACACAAAGGGACAGATAGATGTCGCTGATGACGGCAGAAGTGCAGTTGTTTCGGTCGGTCAGGAAAAGCTGTGGGAAGGGCTCATAAGTGACGGCGGCAGATTCACAGTAATGAATGCCGAACCTCTGCCGTCAACTCCGGCAGTACCCGGTCAGAAGGACAACAGCGAATACAGAAAGCTTGCGGTGCATCTGACAGATACGAGGGATACGACCGTTTCCGTAGCCTTTATCCCGCTGAAACATGGCGAAAAACAGCCTTCATGGATACCGTCTCTGAAAGCGCTTTCCGAATGGACACCTCAGACTGTACGGGGCGATGTTAATGCTGACGGCGTATTCTCTGTAGCAGATGCAGTATTATTGCAGAAGTGGCTGCTTACCGTTCCGGGCAATGAGCTGAAAAACTGGAAAGCAGCAGATATCTGCGAAGACAATGTTCTTGATGTGTTTGACTTCTGTCTTATGAAACGTGCCCTTCTGGAGCATCAGTGATGATACAGGCGGTATAATAATTACCAAGCACAAAAGCCTGCTGAGGATTATGATGCTGTGATATGTGTAAACGCTGTAATTCAAACAGGCTCACCATTCGAGGTGAGCCTGTTTCTTTGATATTGTGTGTTGGCTGGTAACGCCTCCGTTACATCAGGAATAGTATTCCTTTATAGCCTTCCCTGAGAATACTTCATCGAAATGCTTATCAGCCCAGGAATCTTCTTTTACTTTAACTGTATATGCTTTATTTGATTGGTCAAAAGCCGTGATGTCCCATTTTTCCAGTTCAAGCTCTGCCGGAACGATCACCGTTTCGAGTCCAATGTCACCAAATACCTTTTCACCGATTTCTTTCAGGTCCTTTGGCAGAGTGATCTCCCGTAAAGCTATACAGCCGCCAAAAGCACCTGAACCGATTCTGGAAACTGAATCCGGAAGATCGATAGCTTTCAGGGAATAGCAGCAAACAAAAGCCATATTGCCTATTTCCGTCACATCGCCTTTGATAGTGACCGATTCCAGCGCTTTATCATTTTGAAAACAGCATACCGGAATGACCTTTACGCCTTCCGGAATAACGAGTTCCTTCAGATGCGGGCAATTCGAATGCAGTCCGAGCTTTGTGAGTTTTGTGGGAAGAATGACTGTTTCCAGTTTTAAAGCTCTTGTGAAGAAATAGCCGTAGTCGATATCCTCATCGCTTTCAAAAGAAACATTTTTTGCCTCACTTCCGGCTATATCGCCAAATAACTGCACGCCTGCCGGGATCATCAGTTTCTCCTGCTTCTTTCCTTTTTCTGTTAAACCTATCAATTCTGTTTCAGAACCTGATTGCACCAAAACAAAATCGCCGGATTCTGATACATTTTCCTTTTTATCAGGTGTACCGTTCTCATTGCGTTTTATCCACACAGCAGGGCGTACTCCCCGCGGAATATAAACAAGACCGCCTTCATCACTGATATGTCCACTATAGTAATAATGACTGTCTACACAGGCAGCGTGGTCTGAGTAAGCGCCTTCAGATCGGAGCCACCATCCGAAATTGTCCTCATCGTCCGGAAGAAACCGGTCTGCATCATCTTTGAAGTATCTGTATGCTTCCTCAATACTCAATAAAAAAACGTTGTCTCCGATTCTGTTAACTATCAAACTGCGTTCATCATCTGTAAATGCTTCTCTGATAAAGGCGTCATTCAACCACAGACGGATCTCACAGCTGTCATTGTTCCAGTTATTACGGCTTTGATCAAACATATAATGGTCAACAGCTTCTTCGGTTATGATCAGGGCTTCCGAATCGGTCACATTCAGCACACGCCATGAATTGAAGCCTTTGTAATCGCCGAATTTAATAATATCCCCGACTTTTATGTCACCTGATAGGAGTAATTTCAAATTGGCCTGTCTTTTCAAAGCAGCACTGTCCTGATATCCGTTCAGTGAATCAAATTCACTGGCCGCTTCGGCATATTTGCCGGAATCCATTAGTCCGACCGCATGGCTATACCGATACTCCGGAGATTTTGTATCTGTGCATGAGCAAAGTATTGTACCGGATAATACAATTGCTGCTGCAACCGCAGTGATTCGTTTCATATCAAGCCCTCCTATTAACCCCAAGATTATCTGCAAGAGATGCTTATTTGCACAGATCATTATGATCCGGCTGGAAAGCTGGTGCTATCTACCAACGCTGAGCGCAGCCTCAATCGACATGACAACGGCCAGTACCTCAGCTTCATTCTGATCATCCGAAAACTCAATTTCACAGCAATTCCCCTGACTGGGCGCATTGTCCGAAGTATGCGCGATCTTTTTCAGCGCTTCGTAAAACGCATCCTTTTGCCCTTTGCTGAATTCAACCATTCGAACCTGTGCGATCTGCTGATCTTCTGCTGTGATCTGATATGTGCGGTAATTCAGAAAGCCCTCTGTTTTCCAGTTGAGCGCACTGACCGTGAAATATCTTTCCCCTTTCAGAAAAGTCGCCTTGTGAGTGACCGTCAGTTCCTTGTCGTTGACTTTCACAATGAACTTCGATCCCAGTGAGATTTTCTGCCGGATGGATGCCACTTCTTCCTCGCCGGGTGTCAGCAGATGCAGATGATACCCGAAAGAGGCCTCGTTTTTCAGCCGGTACCGGACATTACCCTGTTCATCCCAGACTTCGACCGGCTTTATGAACGGAAACACTTTTCTTTGATCAATGTAATACAGTTTCATTCTGAATACCTCCCTGATATCTCTGGCTGCGCGTCCGATTATTATCGTACTGGCGGAATGATGATCCCGCAAGCTGTTCAATGATATTTTCAGTATACCATTTTTAACCGGGAAAAGCAAGAACGCTGAGCATTTAGTGTATACACTTTGAAGTCTATATGCATCTGGGAACAGAGGATGCTGCTGCTCACTTCGGTGGGCCGCTATTATTTTGCCCGTTTTGACTTGATGTACTGGTAGGATTATGGTATATTAAATTAATACGAAAATCTGAATGAACGGAGTAACGATACAGTCAGGAAAATACCCGTTGCATGATGAGACTTCAAATTTCAAAATATTATCAGAATGGAGCATCGGGAACAAAATGGAGTTGAAACCTTTTTATGTCTGTGGTATAATATGTAATGGTCTTGGACTCAAGACTTATTTTTATGATAATAGGTTAGCAACAGCTAACCTAATTGGAGGTCATTATGAAAGGTAAAGATCTTATCAACATCGGTATTTTCTCAGCGATCTATTTTGTTATCGTATTCATTATCGCTATGCTCGGTATGATACCGATATTTCTGCCGCTGCTGTCAGTGCTTGTTCCGATATTCGGAGGAATCCCGTTCATGCTCTTCCTGACAAAAGTCAGAAAATTCGGTATGATATGGATCATGAGCATCATCATGGGAATTCTGATGCTTCTGACTGGTATGAGCTGGCCGCCGCTTGCGGTATCGGTATTCACCGGACTGCTCGCGGAGCTTATCTATAAAAGCGGAAACTATAAGAGCGCATCAAAAGCTGTCATCACGAACGGCGTATTCAGCCTGTGGGTTGCCGCTAACTATCTGCCGCTGTTTTTTGCTGCGGATAAATACTGGGCTTCCCGTCAGAATTTCGGACAGGATTACATCGACACCGTTACAAAACTGATGCCGTCATGGATGTGTCCGGTTACGTTTATTGCAGCGTTTGTATGCGGCATCATCGGCGGACTGATCGGCAGACGTCTGATGAAGAAGCATTTTGAAAAGGCGGGGATCGCATGAGCCGGGATATCTTCGATACACTTGATAAAGCCGGCTTCGGCTCTAATGTTCACGAAATAGCAGCCGAGGGCGAGTGCCGTGTGCTGCGGCTCGATGATGAATCGGGTGAGGGGTTCATGACGATGTATCGTGTGTTTGAGGGCATCTATCTGATGTATAACGATTTTCACATGAAGCACTGTGTATCGGAATATCAGAATGCGGATACTGTGCTTTGCATAGATCATTGCCGGGAGGGGCGCATCGAGCATGAAAACGCCCTCGGCGAGCGCTACTATATGGAGGCGGGCGATCTGCGGATCGACAAACGTGTGCATCATGCAGGCGTGGTAGAACTGCCGCTTTCCCATTATCACGGAATAACCATAGGTTTTATGCAAGGGGCTGCACAGGAATCGCTCCGGCAGGAGATGCCGTTCCTTTCGGTGGATCTGGATATGCTTGGCGAAAAGTTCTGCCCTGAGAATAAGGAATTTCTGCTCCGCACAAATGAACAGCTGAATGTGGTTTTTTCACAGCTGTACCATACGCCTGAGAGTATGAGACTCGGGTTTTTCAGAGTGAAGATCGCAGAGCTGCTTCTGCTGCTTTCTGCCATCGACACCGCAGCAAATACAGAACAGCGGCAGTATTTTCCGGCAAGCCAGACTGCTAAGATCAAGGAGATACATTCACTTATCACCAGCAGACCTGACAAGACTTTCACAGTCGAGGAGCTTTCCAGAATATCGGGTATGCCGCCGGCTTCACTGCGAAAGCTGTTTAAGGCGGTATATGGCACACCTGTGTATCAGTACATCAGGAGCTATAAGATGAAAGCGGCAGCGGAAATGCTGGTTTCTGATCGGAGAATGAATATCGCTGACATCGCACAGCGGCTCGGCTATGACAACGCCTCAAAATTCTCGGCGGCTTTCCGTGATGTCATGGGCGTGTCACCGCAGAATTATCGTAACAGGCAGGAGGATATATAATGGGAAAGGATCAGAACGGCTCATTCGGCTGGCTGCTCAGGCAGTCTGGTGAGCGTAAAGGAAAGTTTGCCGCAAGCGTTATTCTTGCAGCGATAAGTATGCTCTGCGGTATCGTACCGTACTATTTTATTGCAAGGATCGTAAAAGACCTGCTTGCAGGCAGTACTGACAAGAGTGCATACATCATCAATTGTGCTGTGATACTTGCGCTGTGGCTGGGACACTCACTTTTTCATGCGCTGAGTACGGCGAATTCGCACCTTGCAACATTTCATACCCTTGCGGTGATACGTAAAAAAGCCCTTGATAAGCTGGCGAAAATGCCCCTCGGCAATGTCATCAGTCAGCCGTCAGGCGCTCTGAAAAGCACGGTCGTGGAGCGTATCGACAGTATTGAAACAACGCTTGCACATATCCTGCCTGAGTTCACGACAGGCATCGGTGCTCCGGTCATTATACTGCTCTACGTCTTTTTGATCAATTGGAAGCTGGGGCTTGCATCGCTCGTTACAGTGCCGCTGGGTATCATCTGCTATATGCTCATGATGTTCGGATATGAGGAGAATTACAGCAGAACTGTCCGTGCCACAAAGGCGCTCAATGCCGTCACAACGGAATATATAAACGGCATTGAGGTCATCAAGGTGTTCGGCAAGGCACAGTCCAGCTATGAGAAATTCGCTGCCGCCGCTAAAGAGAGTGCAGCGAGCTTTGTGGACTGGATGCGCAAATGCAACGTGTATATGACCTTTGCCATGTGCATCATGCCTGCGACAATGCTTTCCGTCCTTCCCATCGGCGGTATCATGACCATGCACGGCACCATCAGCACAGCCGATTTTATCACGGTAATTATCCTGACTGTCGGACTGATTGAACCACTGCTCGGTATCATGTCCTATGCTGATGATATCGCACAGATGGATACCATTGTGACAGAGGTCAGAAATATCATAGATGCACCCGAAATGGTACGCCCTGAAAAGCTGACAAAAACGATGAGCGGCGGCGACATTGTGCTGAATGATATTCACTTCGGCTATGATGACAAGGAGATCATCCACGGCATTTCAATGACGATTCATAAGGGGGAGTTTATCGCACTTGTGGGACCTTCCGGCAGCGGAAAATCCACCGTTGCAAGACTGATCGCAAGCCTGTGGGATATCAGCAGCGGCAGTATTACTGTCGGCGGTGTGGATATCAAAGACATCCCCCTTGATGATCACAATGACAAGATCGCCTATGTTTCGCAGGATAATTACCTCTTTGATCTGACTGTCCGTGAAAATATCCGTCTCGGGAACCAGTCTGCGACAGACCGGGATGTGGAAGACGCTGCAAGGAAATGCGGCTGTCATGAGTTCATAATGAGCCTTGAAAAGGGCTATGATACGGTAGTCGGCTCATCGGGAGGCCATCTTTCCGGCGGTGAACGTCAGCGTATAGCAATTGCAAGGGCAATGCTCAAAAATGCGGAGATCATCATTCTCGATGAAGCGACCGCTTACACTGATCCCGAAAATGAGGCTGTGATACAGAAGAGCGTAGCAAAACTCGTAGAAGGCAAAACGCTTATTGTTATCGCACACAGGCTCTCGACCGTGAAAAACGCTGACAGGCTCTATGTTATAAAGGAAGGCGAGGTCGCAGAACAGGGCACTCACGAAGAACTGCTTGCACAGAAGGGCCTGTACAGCAAAATGTGGGCGGCACATATTTCAGCAAAGGACGGTGAGGAGAATGTTTAAGATACTGAAAAACTTCTTTGATTTCTGCAATGCGGAGGACAGAAAACGCTTTTATATCTCCATTGTCCTCAGCCTGTTGCAGGCGATGTTTGAAGCACTGAAAATACCTGCCATCGCTTGTATGGTGTCGGCTCTCCTTGAGAAAAATGTGACCTCAATGACCTGCCTGACCTGCCTTTGCATCATGCTTGTGAGCATCATCGGTGCAGGCATTGCAAAGAGCAAGGCGACCATGCTCCAGACTGAGGGCGGATACAACACCTGTGCAAACAAGCGTATGCAGCTTGCGGAGCATCTGCGTTATCTGCCCATGGGCTACTACAACGAAAACAGTCTCGGGCATATCATGTCTGTGACGACAAATACCATGCAGAACCTTGAAAATGTCGCCACAAGAGTAGTCATGCTGGTCTGCTCGGGACTGCTTTCCACTGCGGTCATTACCGTCATGCTGCTGTGCTTCGACTGGCGCATAGGGCTTATCCTCTGCGGCGGGCTTGTGGTATTCTTCCTGATAAACAGCGGTATGATGAAAGAATCGGCAAGTATGGCGAAGCAGAAGATCGAGAAGGATTCTGCCCTCGTTGCAAAGGTCATCGAGTATATTCAGGGCATTTTCGAGGTCAGGACATTCCGGCTGACCGGCAGACGCAGTAAGGATCTCAACACTGCAATTGACGAGAACGAACGTGCAAATTCGGCTATGGAGTTAAAGCTCATTCCGTTTATGACACTGCAGAGCTTCTGGCTCAAAGCCCTCGGAACGGTCATCGTGCTGGCATCTGTCCTGCTGCATATCGGCGGAACAATGGACCTGCTTACAACAATTATCATGATAATCAGCTCCTATCTGATCTATGCGCAGCTTGACAATGCAGGCAAATATTCCGCTCTGCTGAGGACGGTAGACGTATGCGTAAAACAGGCGCAGGAGATACTTGCAACGCCGCAGATGGATATTTCGGGCAAGGATATCCAGCCTGAGCATTCTGATATCTCGGCTGAAAATATCGGGTTTGCCTATGAGAAGCGGAAGATCATTGACGGCGTAACGCTTCACATCCCGGAGCATACGACCACAGCGATCGTCGGACCGTCCGGCGGAGGTAAAACAACGCTCACCTCGCTGTTATCACGCTTCTGGGACGTTGACGAAGGAAAAGTCATGCTTGACGGCAGAGATGTGCGGGAATACAGTATGGATGCACTGATGAGGAATTACAGCTTTGTGTTCCAGCGTGTGTATCTGTTTGCGGACACCATAGCCAATAATATTCGTTTCGGCCAGCCCGATGCACCCATGGAAAAGGTCATAGATGCGGCGAAAAAGGCTTGCTGCCATGATTTCATCATGCAGCTTCCCGACGGGTACGAAACAGTAATCGGTGAGGGCGGCGCAAGTCTGTCGGGCGGAGAAAAGCAGCGTATCTCCATTGCAAGAGCGATAATGAAGGACGCACCGATCATCGTTCTTGATGAAGCGACTGCAAACGTTGATCCCGAAAACGAAGCCGACCTGATGAAGGCTATCGACGAACTGACCAGAGAAAAGACCATTATCATGATCGCACACAGGCTGAAAACCGTACGTCACGCCGATCAGATCATTGTCATAGACGGCGGACAGATCGCACAGCAGGGCACACATGACACACTTATGCAGTCGGACGGCATCTACCGGAGATTCGTTGAAAGCAGGCGTGAAGCCGCTTCGTGGAGACTGTGACATGGCAGGACTTTTTATGGCAGACATCGAAAACAGGGGACTTGTACTCGATCCGCGGACAAAGCTGTTTGTGATGATAACTCTTGTAGTGTTTGCTCTCGGTGGTACAGGCAGCGATATTGAGGCTGTCCAATACGGTACGGTCGCTGTGAGCATTCTGCCGCTGCTCCTCCTCATGACTGCAAAGCAATACAAAAAGGCTGCTGTGTTCGGACTGATTTTTGCACTTGTGAAATGCTCAGAATTATATCTTGTACCGAATATCACTGGCGCTGCACTGAGCATCTCCGGACTTTGCTGCCTGATATTTGTTCGGCTGATGCCAGGACTGATCATGGGCGCATATATGCTCTCGTCAACGACCGTCAGCGAATTCATCGCAGCGATGTACCGGATGCACATTCCGCAGCAGATCACGATACCGCTGTCTGTGATGTTCCGATTCTTTCCGACCGTACTGGAGGAATTTGCAGCGATCAACACTGCAATGAAAATGCGCGACATCCGTATCGGTGGCAGAAATGCAGGAAAATTCCTCGAATACCGCCTTGTGCCGCTCATGGTCTGCTCGGTGAATATCGGCAGCGAGCTTTCAGCTGCAGCACTGACAAGAGGTCTTGGTACAAAGGTACGGCGGACAAATATCTGTAAGATCGGTTTTCATGTTCAGGATATTGCAGTGTTGCTGCTGACAGCGGCACTTTATATGCTATGGATCCTCGGAATGACAGGAGTTGTAAAATGAAAGATGCAGCTATACTGAAAAATGTTTCGTTCCGCTATGCAAACGGAGATACCGGAGCGCTGGATCATCTTGACCTGACCGTGAAGCAGGGCGAATGCGTTCTGCTCTGCGGCAGCTCCGGCTGCGGTAAAACAACTGTAACAAGGCTGCTGAACGGACTGATCCCTCATTATTATGAAGGAACGCCTGACGGCGAAGTGTATGTTTTCGGCAGAAGCATCCGTGAGACTGCGATCGAGGACCTTGCAGGCATTGTCGGCAGTGTGTTCCAGAATCCGAGGAGCCAGTTTTTCTGTGTGGATACAACAGCAGAGATTGCATTCGGGTGTGAGAATATGGGCCTGCCGGAAGCGGATATACAAAAAAGAATAGACAAAACTGTTACGGATATGAATATGAAAAAGCTGCTCGGCAGGAGCATTTTCAATCTGTCAGGCGGCGAAAAACAGAAGATAGCCTGTGCAGGTGTGGCGGCGATGCTGCCGGAACTGATCGTACTCGATGAGCCTACCTCCAACCTTGACCTTGATGCAATAGACGAACTGCGTGATATCATCCGGAGATGGAAGGCGCAGGGTAAAACGATAGTCATTGCGGAACACCGGCTGGCCTGGCTCAGCGGAACATGTGACAGGGTTGTATATATGGAAAACGGAGGTATTTCCGCAGAATTTACAGGCGAAGCATTCTTTTCTCTGCCTGCGGAAAAGCTGAACAGTATGGGGCTTCGGGCAGTCAGAACAGAGCATTATCATCTTGCAGGCAGGACAGGATTGACACAGATAAAGCCGTTTGAGGGCATTGATAGAATAACGCTCAATGGCTTCACATACAGCTACGGAAAGCAGGAAGCGCTCAATATTCCAGAGCTTGATTTGCCGAAAGGCGCAGTCATTGCTGTGGTCGGTCACAACGGTGCGGGAAAATCCACATTCACGAAATGTCTGTGCGGACTGCAAAAGCGTTTCAGAGGCACAGTCAATATCAACGGGAAAACATATCGCTCAAGGGATATGATGCGGCTTTCATATATGGTCATGCAGGACGTGAATCATCAGCTTTTTGCGGAAACGGTTCTTGAAGAAGTCATGCTCGGTACCGATGATCCCGGAGAACAAACTGCACTGGATATCCTCACGAAGCTGCATATCGCAGAATACAAAGACCGGCACCCAATGTCCCTTTCCGGCGGTCAGAAACAGCGTGCTGCTATCGCTTCGGCACTGCTTGCAGGCAAAACGCTGCTTGTATTTGACGAGCCCACAAGCGGACTGGATTTCCGCAGTATGGAATGTACGGCGGAGCTTCTGCGCTCCCTGGATAAGGATATCACAGTGCTGATCGTGACACATGATATGGAGCTGATCGACAGCTGCTGCACACATATTCTGCATATTGAAAACGGAAGGATCGAAAGCGGATGTAAAGGGGAGGGAGCGATATGAAGCAGGCACACTCTTTGCACAGAACAACTGAACTGACTCCGGCTGAGCAGCAGCTTGCCGAAAATACATTTTCCTTTTGTATGGAGCATAAGCAGGAGCATTTTACGATCTCATTTCTTGCAGCCCGCGCAGGTGTTTCTCCAACAAAGCTCAAGCAGGTATACCGCAGTGTTTACGGTACATCGATTTTTGCACATATCCGCAGAGAGAAGATGCTTTTTGCTGCCCATGAGTTAGCAACAGCTAATCGTCGCGTCATTGATATTGCCGAAGCCTGCGGTTATGACAATGCGAGCAAGTTTTCTGCGGCATTTTGCAGCGTCCTGGGCTGTACGCCCACAGAATACCGCCGCCGTGTCCGTTTGGAGTAGAAAACGGCTTATTACTATGCTATAATAAAGCAAATGGAGTGAAAGCTCCGGAATAAAAAAGAGGTGATCTGTATGAGCCGTTTACCATGGGCTAAGCTCGGTTTGTTTGCAGGCGGTGTGCTGTTCGGTACAGCAGGTATTAAGCTCCTGAGCAGCAAGGATGCGAAAAAGTGCTATACAAATGCGACCGCTGCCGTCCTCCGTGCAAAGGACAGCATAATGGAAACTGTCACGACCGTTCGTGAAAACTGCGATGATATTCTCAGCGATGCAAAGGACATCAACGCAGAACGTGCCGCTGCCGATGCAGAAGCTGTCATTGCGGATGCAGCTGAAACTGTCATTGAAGATGCTGCCACTGAGTCAGCAGAAGAATAACCAGATGCAGACCGCTCCGGCGGTCTGTTTTTTGTGAGGTGTTGTAAATGAAATGTAAGATACTGCATGAATCAAAAGGGCGTATCCGCGTCCGTTTCTGCCAGAACCATATGACGCTGCATCAGGCGGACATTGCGGAGTATGCTCTGTCTGCGGTCAGCGGCGTCACAAAGGTACAGGTGTATGACCGCACCTGCGATGTGATCCTTTATTACCGCTGCGACCGGGAAACGGTGCTGTCTGCACTCGCATATTTTCGCTACAATGAGGAAACGGAAGCGCTTGTTCCGGCACAGACAGGCAGAGAGCTGAACCGGGAATACGAAGAAAAGCTGGCATCTGCGGTCATGCGGCGTGTTCTCCACAAATTCCTGCTGCCGCTGCCATTCCGCCGTCTGTTTTCTTTTTTTACAGCGCTGAAATATCTCCGCAGAGGGCTGAAATGCCTGATGCACGGCAGGCTTGAAGTAGAAGTGCTCGATGCTGTTGCGATCACGGTTTCGATGCTGCGAGATGATTTCAATACTGCCGGAAGCGTGATGTTTCTGCTGAAAATCGGTGATATTCTCGATGAATGGACGCACAAGAAATCGGTCGATGATCTCGCAAGAACCATGTCGCTCGGTGTTGAACAGGTCTGGATGCAGACGGCGGACGGGCAGGAAATGCTTGTTCCCGTCACACAGATCCGGAAGGGCGACTGCGTTATTGTGCGCACCGGTTCTATGATCCCGCTGGACGGAAAGGTTATAGCCGGTGATGCGATGATCAATCAGGCATCTATGACAGGAGAATCCGTGCCTGTTCACAAATCTGAAGGCGCATATGTCTACGCAGGAACTGTTGTCGAGGACGGCGAATGCACGGTACAGGTCGAGAACACCGCAGGCAGCGGACGGTATGACCGCATCGTGAAAATGATCGAAGAATCAGAGCAGATGAAATCATCGGCAGAGAGCAAGGCTGCACATCTTGCAGATAAGCTCGTACCGTGGTGCCTTGGCGGAACGCTGCTGACATATCTGCTGACGCGAAATGCAACAAAAGCCGTGTCGATTCTGATGGTGGATTTCTCCTGTGCATTGAAGCTCGCCATGCCAATTTCGGTACTCTCTGCAATGCGGCAGTGCGCCGAAGCAGGTATCACGGTCAAGGGCGGAAAATTCCTCGAAGCGGTGGCCGATGCGGATACAGTCGTATTTGATAAGACCGGCACACTTACGCATTCGCAGCCTCGTGTGGCACAGATCATCCCGTTCGGCGGGCGTGATGAAGCGGAAATGCTGCGGCTTGCTGCGTGTCTGGAGGAGCACTATCCGCATTCGATCGCCAATGCGGTTGTTGCAGAGGCGGCACAGCGCGGTCTTCTTCATGAGGAGCGCCATTCCAAGGTGGAATATGTGGTCGCACACGGCATTTCCAGCATGATCGACGGTGAACGTGTTGTAATCGGCAGCTATCATTTTGTGGTGGAGGATGAAGCCTGCAAGGTGCCGGACGAGCGTATTTTCCGTCATCTGCCGAAGGAGTATTCGCACTTGTACCTTGCGATCGGCGGCGAGATAGCAGCGGTCATCTGCATTGAAGATCCTCTGCGTGAGGAAGCAGGAACAGTAATTGATACGCTGCACGGGCTGGGGCTCTCAAATATTGTGATGATGACCGGCGACAATGAAAGGACTGCAAGATCCGTCGCGGAAAAGGTCGGTGTCGATACGTATTATTCGGAAGTACTGCCGGAGGATAAGGCAGCATTCATCCGCAAAGAGCATGAAGCCGGACGGCGTGTCATCATGATAGGTGACGGCGTGAACGATTCCCCTGCACTCAGTGAATCCGATGCTGGTATCGCGATCAGCACCGGTGCGGCTATTGCAAGAGAGATCGCAGATATTACGATCTCCGCAAATGATCTGTATGCACTGATCTCACTGAAACAGCTCAGTGATGCGCTGATGAAGCGTATCCACCGGAACTACTGCACGATTATCGGTTTTAACACGGGACTGATCCTTCTCGGTGCTGCCGGTATCCTTCCGCCTGCGACATCTGCTCTGCTGCATAATGCTTCCACATTGGCGATAGGACTGAAAAGTATGACCGATCTTACGGTATAAAAAGATAAGCAATAAATGAGTATATAATAAAGCGGTGCTGTGTAGAACTCACAGCACCGCTTTTTAAGATACTCTGTCAATGATATATCCTTAGAAAGAACCACGCCAGAACTGCCGAAAAAGCGACTTCAATGATAAGCTTCGGAATCTCTTTTCCGTCCCATTGCGGTTCGACGCTCCATACTGCCGGCGTTCTGCCGGTTTTCTGCCTGATGAGTATGCCGAATATTCTTGTTCTGGTGAACATCCACCAGTCAAGAACGACCGCATCAAAAATCGAGATCATCCAGAAGAAGATCACAAAGCGAAACGTCAACTGCCGGAAATCCATACCGGCGGCCACGCCTTGTCTGCCTGCGGATATGATCGTTATGATATACAGAACGCCGATGATCACAGTTAATACTGCAAGCGAGATCTTTCCATTTCGGCTGAATTTCCTGCTGATACCATGTTCCTCAAGCAGTTTTTTGCCTGTGGCGTCATACACCAGTATGCGACCTGCGGCGCTGAGAACGCACCGATCAGGCAGAAAGCGGTAAGGAGTATGATCCCGATCAGACCGTATAAGAAGCTGAATAACATCCTGCATTACCTCTTATATGCACTTTCTCGCAACACAATGCAGTCGGCAGAAGCCGCGCTTTTCAAAGGACTCCATGTGCAGTCCGGCATTATCACACAGTTTCCGTATATCCTCTCTGCCGTAGATGCGGACATCACCCTTGCCGATAAGATGTGCAAGCGGTATTTCAACGGTATTGCAGAACCAGCGAACCGCTGCTGAGTTCATCGTCATATCACGCAGGATCAGCCTGCCGTCCGGACGGAGAACACGGTACACGCTGTCAAAGAATCTCTGCGGATCCGGATAGTGATGAAAGCTCTCGCAGCAGATCACAACATCAAAAGAGTTTTCGGCAAAGGGAAGATCCTCGCAGTCACCGACCACAAGCTCCACGCCCTTCATTTTCTTTCGTCTGGCGACCTCGATCATTTTCGGTGTCAGGTCAATTCCAGTGTAATGCTTTTCAGGGTATTTCTGATGCAGCAGCGTCAGCATCGGACCTGTTCCGCAGCCGCAGTCCAGCAGATCGTTAAACTGCTCTTTTTCAAGCTCTGCCAGCACATCCGGATAATCCTTTTTGCACATATTATAGACGCCTGCATTGTCCGATTCATAGATCTCGGCAGCTTTTGTAAACTCTCTGACAGACAGGTCTTTGTATTCTTTGCTTGTCATATTCTTTTCCTTTCTATCCAAGTGCAACATCCAGTATCATCATCAGCGTAAAGCCGACGGAAAACAGAATGACACCGATGTTGGAGTGTTCGCCCTGTGACATTTCGGGTATCAGCTCCTCAACTACAACATAGATCATGGCGCCTGCGGCAAAGCTCAGCAGGTACGGCATGACCGGCAGCAAGCGGCTTGCAGACAGTATAGTAAGAAGTGCGCCTACCGGTTCCACTGCACCTGACAATACTCCGCCGGCAAAAGCTTTCGGTTTGCTTTTTCCTTCTGCGTGAAGCGGCATTGAAATGATCGCACCCTCGGGAAAATTCTGTATCCCAATGCCAAGAGCCAGTGCCAGTGCGCCGCCTGCGGTCATATCTGCCGAACCTGACAGTAAGCCTGCATACACGATGCCCACGGACATTCCTTCCGGTATATTATGGAGGGTGACCGCAAGCACCATCATGGTTGTCCGTGCCAGCTTTGACGGCAGTCCCTCGGCTTTGTCAGCATTCATGTGCAGATGCGGTATCAGACTGTCAAGCAGCAAAAGGAACAGAATACCAAACCAGAATCCGATCACCGCAGGCAGAAAAGCAAGTTTCCCCATACTCTCCGACATATCCATAGCAGGAATGATCAGACTCCATATGGAGGCGGCTGTCATCACACCTGCGGCAAAGCCGGTCAATGCCCGCTGGACATCCCGGCTCAGGTCGTGCTTCATGAAAAGAACACAGCCGGCACCGAGAGATGTACCGAGAAAAGGTATCAGAAGCCCTGATAGTACCTGACTGTTCATTTTCTGCCAAATAGCCCTTTCTTCTCATAGGGTTCGCAGTTTACGCTCATAACAGTATATCCTGAGCCGTCAAGTGCAGCAGTTATCATCTCTGTAGAAAGTTCGTTTTCACTGATGATGACTGTTTCCCCCTTTTTATGGGAAGAAGATACTTTTTTCACGGACATTTTTGCGCGAATTGCATCATTGACATGGGATTCGCACATCCCGCACATCATTCCGTCTATTTTTACTGTTGTCTTATACATAGATATCATCTCCTGCTTATATTATCGTATCAGCATCACGATCAAACCAACGATCGCAGCCGGTATCAGAGCGAATACCAATCCGGGAAACAGCATCCCTTTCAGATGGAACCACTTCTGATGATACGCTTTGTCCATGTGCTCCGTACCTTCGAGACGAAACCGCTTCATATTGGCAAAAAGCACCCAGTCAATAAAGAATGTATCATAAGCCCCGATCCAAGCCATCATGCCGAATGCGAACAGAAATCCCTGTGTAAAGGACTTTGCTCCTGCAAGCAGCGCCATGATAACAAGTATGACCGCAAAACAAAGAAGTGCGACAGATTTTGTGATAATGACTCTCTTTGAAATCGGTGCAGTCGGTATCCGTTCATGCGTTTTGAAGTATTCCTCTTGTATATCAGGCGGATAGTTTTCTATCTGTGTCGTATTGTTGCCGCCGGTGGTTTTGAAGCACATGATCGTGAACAGTACGGAAAATACAGCAATTTCAATGAGTATAACAGGGATATTCATATCACTGCACCTCTTTCTCTCTGTACATCAGGTCATAGATCTTGCAGCCTGCCGCCGTTCGTGTCTGAACGTGCTTCATGCCGAGATGCACATAGCGGTCGCATTTGCTTTTTGCATCGGTATCCAGTATGCAGGGGCAGCCCTGCTTTTCAGCCATTTTATAGGCAAACTCCATGAGCTTGCGCATATAGCCCTGCCCCTGATACTTCTCTGTCACGATCAGCATCTCAACCTTGATGTAGGGCTTTTTCTGCTTTTTCATCTGTATTTCAAGCGGCTTTTTATCACAGCCGCTGTTAGCCTGCTTCAGAAACGAAAACAGTTTGCCCCAGCCGCCGAGTGCGTTTTTCATCCTGGCTGCCATTCTGACTATACTGCGGAATCCCGGGCGATTTCCCTTTGTGTCGGTGATAAGGATATATCCCTCGCCGTTATCGGTGCTGTAGAATGTTCCGCTCTCGATGCCTGCAATGACAAAGGACTTCATATATTCGGTCATTGACTGTTTTGAGGGAAAGAACGGCTTTAATCCGCCCTCTCCTTCTTCATAGGGATAGTCCCAGAAGGATTCGCCGATCAGTGCGGAGATCTCATCTATCTTTTCATCTGATAATGAGCGTATCTTTTTCATTTGTTTTCCTTCCTCGTGTATCACCAACTGAAAGTCGCCCAGCGATCATTTACCTTCGGCAGCAGCAGGGCAAAGAGCTTTGCACGGATGCTGTATTTCTTCATTTCTTCATTGAAGCTGTGTTCCTCCACAAGCTGAAAGCCGTTCACAAGATCTGCAATTTCCTGTCCCGAATCCGTACCGGACATGAAATGTGCATTTGTGTTTTTCACGGTATCATGATGTCTGTCATTTTTCATCATGAACTTTCCGTTCTGTTCTGCGATAAGAGTACCGCCGTCAGGAAAGTTGTTTTTCAGTACTTCAAGAAACGTCCGTATCTGTTCCATCGTCAGGTACATGAACAGTCCCTCAGCGATAAAAACGGGCTTTGATTTCCTGCCTGCGAGAGACTCCTTTACCTGTCCGCACCAGCTATCCTCCAATGCATTTCCTGCGATCATGGTCACACGGTCACGTTCCGGAAAAGCCTTTCTTCTCGCAGCGATCGAATCCGGCAGATCAAGGTCGAACCACAATATACTGCCGTTATCCGCTCTCGAAAAACGGTCATCAAAGCCTGCACCGACATTTACAATGACTGTATCAGGATCTCTTTTAATGATTCCCTTCAGCTGGCGGTCAAGCATTATAGTTCTTGCAATAACGCCCTCGTGTGACATGAATTTGTCGTAGGGCTTTGTGTCTATTTTCAATGATCTGATGATCTCAACAGCCTTATTATCTTTAATTCGTGCGTTCTTCCGCAGTGTCTCATTTGCCTTGACTGCAAGGGGAATGAGTGCTGTTGTCTGTACATCGCCTAATCTCAGTTCCATGGTCATATATCCTCCTTATATCTGTTAGTTAATACTAACCTTTATATATATTATAGCATATACTAACTCAGATTTCAAGATGTCACCGAAAAAAAGCCATCCAATTATGAACGGTTTAAGGTTTTTGCTTCTGTGAGAAATATATAATTTTCAAATGCCGGAAAACGCCTCCGGATATGTAGCACTGTATTCGGAAAGATCAGGCTGAGCGGGTATTCCACAATTCGTCGCGTAATTTTTGTTATATCTCAATACTGAAAACAGTCAGGAGTCAGAAAAGTTTGTTAGTATATACAAATATAATTCCGGCCGATTGACAGGGCGGAGGAATGATGATATAATCAATTCTGTTAGGTACTTCTAACGTATAGATCATTACAGCAGGCTCCTTTCGGTTTTACGTGACGGAGTGCGACCTCGCGTATATATGAGCCTGCTCTGTCAATAATGTGTTCATTCACATTAAATAAATCATAAACAGGAGAATACTATGGACTATTCAGAGATCGAAAAGGTAGTGGGCCGAGAGATACTCGACTCCCGCGGAAATCCCACAGTCGAGGCTGAGATAACCCTCGCAGACGGCACAGTAGCAAGAGGTACTGCTCCGAGCGGTGCTTCAACAGGTGAATTTGAAGCGCTTGAACTCCGTGACGGCGGTGAGCGCTACCTCGGTAAGGGCGTGACGAAGGCTGTCGAGAACATCAATACTGTTATCGCAGAGACTATCACGGGTATGGATGTTTCAGACATCTACGCTATCGACGCAGCCATGATAAAGGCTGACGGTACAAAGGATAAGTCGAAACTGGGTGCAAACGCTATCCTGGCGGTATCTATCGCCTGTGCAAGAGCAGCTGCAGCATCACTTGACATTCCGCTTTATCGTTTCCTCGGCGGCATTCAGGGTACTAAGCTCCCTGTACCCATGATGAACATTCTCAACGGCGGAGCTCACGCTGACAGTGCTGTTGATACTCAGGAGTTCATGATAATGCCCGTGGGGGCGACCTCGTTCAAGGAGGCTCTCCGCTGGTGCGCTGAGGTCTTCCACACTCTGAAAAAACTCCTCAAGGACATGGGGGATGTAACAGCAGTAGGCGACGAGGGTGGATTTGCTCCCAACAAGCTCACATCTGACGAGGAGGCTATCGAGAAGATACTCGAAGCGGTAAAGACAGCCGGCTTCGAGCCCGGAAAGGACTTCATGATAGCCATGGACGCCGCTTCCTCAGAGTGGAAGAGCGAAAAGGGCAAGGGCTTCTACAAGCAGCCCAAGAGCGGCAGGGAGTTCACTTCCGACGAGCTTATCGCTCACTGGGAGGCTCTCGTTGACAAGTACCCCATAATCTCTATCGAGGACGGCCTCGACGAGGAGGACTGGGAAGGCTGGCAGAGAATGACTGAGAAGATAGGTCATAAGGTACAGCTCGTAGGCGACGATCTTTTTGTTACAAATACAGAGCGCCTTGCCAAGGGCATATCCCTCGGCGCAGGAAATTCAATACTCATCAAGCTCAATCAGATAGGCTCAGTTTCCGAGACTCTCGAAGCTATCAAGATGGCTCACAAGGCGGGATACACAGCTATCTCCTCGCACCGCTCAGGCGAGACTGCGGATACTACGATCGCAGACCTTGCTGTCGCACTCAATACCTGCCAGATAAAGACAGGTGCTCCCTCACGTTCTGAGCGTGTGGCCAAGTACAATCAGCTTCTCCGCATCGAGGAGCAGCTCGGCGCATCTGCCTGCTATCCGGGCATGGGCGCATTCAATGTAAAGAAATCATCATAAACTTCTCCATAATATAATAAAAGGGGCGCCCAAAGCTAGCTGAAGGCGTCTCTTTTATTGGGAACTTATATTCCTCGTGAGGTGATAGAATGAAAAAACAGGTAAGGCAGGTCTTTCTCCGTCCTCCCGACTGCACAGAGCCGGTCATATTCTGCTTCAATCACGCAGGCGGCAATGCCCGGGCATTCAGCGGCTGGCACAGTACTGCCGGTGCAGGATTCGTCCCCCTCGAAATGCCGGGACATGGTATAAGGTCAATGGAAGAACCCCTGACCGATATCGGTATGCTCGCGGATGAGTACGCGGAGGCAATAGCGGAAGTCGTACAGAATGATGCCCCTTTTTCTCTCTTCGGACACAGCCTCGGAGCATTAATCGCATTCCGCACGGCTCAGCTGCTTACAGACAGATATGACATATATCCCTGCTGTCTGCAGGTATCCGGTGCTCATGCCCCTCATGACGATGATCCCTCTGCATACCGCACAGCTATGGGCGAGGAGGCGCTTATACAGGAGATACTATCCCTCGGTCACACTCCGGCAGAGCTGTTTGAATGCCGTGAGTACCGCGATTACATAATGCCTCTGCTTATGAGCGACTACAGGATGAAGGAGAGCTTTTCCTATGACGGCTGCCCTCTTGAAATACCTGTATACGCCTACTGCGGAAACAATGACGGGGAAGCTCCGCCGGAAGCTGTGAAGCGCTGGAAAGAAGTCACCTCCGCCGGTTTTGCACTCAGAGAATTCACAGGAGATCATTTCTATCTTTTTGAAGCGGATAACCACGTTGCTGAAAAGGTTGCAAATGATATGCTCGGATGCTTTGACCGATGTGTTTAACGGGACAGATCTGAATGATCCTGACGGCAGTAGTACTGCTTTAAATTTTTGGATAAGTGTTAGCGTGCTATAACTACAAATGAATACATCTTTACAGGAGGTCTATATGTATATTGAGATCAAACAGCTGAAAAAGAATTACGGAGAGGGAGGAAGCTTCATCGAAGTACTGAAGGGGTTGGATACATCCCTCGAAAAGGGAAAGATGTGCGTTATACAGGGCTCCAGCGGCTCCGGAAAATCCACCCTGCTCAACTGCATCGGCGGCCTTGACACCATCAGCTCCGGTTCGGTAAAGGTGGACGGCCAGGAGATATCAGGTCTAAGTCCGAAGCAGCTTTCGGAATACAGAAGAGAGAACCTCGGCTTCATCTTCCAGATGTACAATCTTGTGCCTAACCTGACAGTCACGGAAAATATCGAGATATGCAGGTATCTTTCGAAGGCTCCTCTTGATATTGATGAGCTCATAGACGTTCTCGGCCTTAAGGAACACAGGGATAAATTTCCCTCTCAGCTCTCCGGAGGACAGCAGCAGAGATGTGCCATCGCAAGGGCACTTATCAAGAACCCTAAGCTGCTGCTCTGTGATGAGCCCACAGGTGCCCTGGATTCAAAGACCTCCAGGGATATACTTATCCTGCTCGAAGAGATAAACAGACGCTACAATACCACAATGCTCATCGTTACACATAATAACGCAATAAAAAACATGGTGCACAAGGTCATATTCATCAAGGACGGCCTTATCAGCAAGGAATACGAGAACGAGACCAGGATCGCTGCAAGCGAGCTCACTGATCTCTGATGGGCGGTGAGGATATGCAGCGAATACTTACAAAGAGAGTGCTCAGAAGTCTGAAAAAGAACTTTTTCCGGTATCTTGCACTCATGCTGATGATAGTGCTGAGCATGTACCTTGTGGTCAGCCTGGTAGCGGCCGCAGATACGGTAATACTCGGCACGGCTGAGAACTCCGCGGACAGGCTTGCGGAGGACGGCCATTTCACTGTTTTCATTCCACTGACGGAAGAGGAGACGGAGAAGATAGAAGACATGGGCGTTACCCTCGAAAAGGCCTTCTATGAGGATATCTGCCTTGAACGCGGAAGGACTCTGCGTGTTTTCAGAAACAGGAAGAATATAGACCTGCTCACTCTTATCGAAGGAAGGGAGCCCGAAAACGATAAGGAAATAGTGCTTGACAGGCGCTTCTGCGAGGTCGGTGGTATCAGTGTCGGAAACAAGATAGATCTGGCCGGAAAGAACTATACAGTTTGCGGCATAGGTGTTACCCCGGATTACGAGGGTGAATTCAAGACCTTTGCCGACGCCTCCGTAGACAGCTCCTCCTTCGGTACAGCCTTTGTCACCGACGAGCTGTATGAAGCTCTTCTGGACACGGACAAGGTCGAAAAGGCGGAGGAATACCTCTACATTTACAGGCTCGGCAGCGGTGTTACAAATGACGAGCTGAAAGAGCTTCTTGAAAGCTTTGAATTTGATGCAGAGCAGTCAGATGACAGATACTTCCGCGACTACTGGGATAAAACCGGCGGAAAGAAGGACGAGCTGGAGGATGCCATAAATGATATCGCAGAGGGTATAGACGAACTTTCAGACGGCCTTTCGGAACTCTCCGGAAACAGCCGCGACCTGAACGATGCAGCCGGAAAGGTCATGGATGCATACCTCGCAGAAGCCTCCGCTACTCTTGCAGGCACAGGCATCAGGGAGGAGCTTACTGCTGAGAACTACCATGAAAAGCTCAGCGATATCATCGCTTCAGCAAAGCAGCCGGCTGTCAGCAACGCTGTGAAGGAGCTTCTCGGACAGCTCGATTCCGTGAAGGAATTCACTGACGGTATCAGAGAATATACTGAGGGGACAGATGATGCAAATGACGGAGCAGAGGAGCTCCGTGAGGGCTATGAGGAGCTGAGGGACAAGAGCCGGGAGCTGCTCGACAGATTCGGGGAGGAAGTATCACTCAGCAACCTTGAGATGTTCGTGCCTGCGGAGGACAACCCCCGAATGAACTGCGCCGGTGAAGACCAGCAGATAAACAAATTCGCCGGACTGCTTGCAGGCGTCATCATCATGATGCTCCTGACCTATGTCATCTCCGTTTTCGTCACCCATGAGATAGAGGAGGATTCCAGCATTATAGGCACTCTTTATGCTCTCGGAGTTACAAAGAACGACCTGCTGCTCCATTATCTCCTGCTGCCTGTGATAATAACCTTTATTGCAGGCGTTGCAGGTATGCTCATAGGTTTCAATGAAGCGGTGATACACGACCAGATGAAGGATTCCCTCGATTACTTCTCCCTGCCGGAGATGAAGGCTCTGCGGCCTGCATATCTTGCAGTCTATTCCGCAGTTATGCCGCCGCTGGTAGCTGTGATAGTCAACACCGCTGTAATTTCCGGAAAGCTGAAAAAGTCTGCGCTCTCCCTTATCAGGCGCGAGAACAGGCAGCCTAAGTTCAGCAGGATAAAGCTGCACAGGATGGGCTTCGTCAACAAATTCCGAATAAGGCAGCTCATCCGTGAACTGAGGAGCAGCCTGACTGTTGTCATGGGTATGTTCATTGCCCTTGTGCTGCTTATGCTGGGACTTAATATCTATACCATGTGCGCTCATATCAAGGAAGACAACAAGAAGGATGTTCATTTTGAGTATATGTACACCTACAAGTATCCCGATGATACTGTCCCCGAAGGCGGGTATGAGGTCTATAACAAAAAATTCCGCATGAACAGCCTCGGCTACGATATGGATGTATCCATGATGGGACTGACTGAGGAGCAGCCCTTCTTTGACGTCACACTTTCCGGCAACAGCAGCGATGTGGTCATAACCTCGGCTATGGCACAGAAATTCGCACTGAAAAAGGGTGATGAATTCATAGCACGTGAGGACGGAGAGGACAAGAGGTATGTATTCACGGTATACGATATAACACAGTACTCTCCCGGCTTCTGCTTCTTTATGGATATAGACGGGATGAGGGAGCTTTTCGGCGCTGATGATGACTACTTCAACATGGTGCTGTCTGACAGGGAGCTGGGTATAGAGAGCGGAAAGCTGTACGCCGTCACAAGCAGAACAGACATAGCAAAGGCATCTGATGTGTACCTGACACTCATGTGGCCGATGATATACACCATGCTGACAGTATCGGTGATAGTTTTTGCCGTGGTCATGTTCCTGATGATGAAGGTCATGCTTGACCGTTCCGCACAGAGCATTTCTCTTTTGCAGATATTCGGCTACAGGACGGGGGAGATACGCAAGCTCTACCTTGACGTGAACTTCTTTTTGATAGCCGTGGGTGCTGCCATAGCAATACCTCTCGCAAAACTCATAATGGACAGGCTCTACCCCTACATGGTCGCAAACGCATCAAGCGCAATGGACCTGCATTTTTCATGGAAGATATATCTTATCATCTACCTGTGTACACTGCTGCTGTATTTCATCATCAACCGCATACTGGTATTCAGGATAAGGAAGGTAAAGCCTGCCGACATACTCAAAAACAGAGAATAAAGTCAGTATTATCATATTTGGAGGATTTGATAAATGGTCGTAAACAACACAAGCACGAATGAAGCATTTCCGCTGACGGATATACAGCTTGCCTATCTGCTCGGAAGGAATCCCGCTCTCTATCTCGGCGGTAATTCCACCCATTTCTACGCCGAGGTGATAACAAAGCTCGATCCCGTCAGGCTTCAGGCGGCTTTCAACAAGGAGATAAGACGTCAGCCCATGCTGAGAACTGTGATCCTTCCGGAGGGCAGACAGCTGGTGCTGGAGGAGGTACCGGAGTTCGTCATAGAGAATGCCGATCTCAGAGGCCTTCCACAGGAGCAGCAGGAAAAGAAGATACTTGAAAAGCGTGAAGCTGCTTCTCACAGGATATTCAGATCCGATGAATGGCCGCTTTTCGGATTTGCCATGTACAGGACATCTGATGAGGAGTATCGCTTTATCGCAGATTTCGATATGATGATAGTGGACGGTCTCAGCATCGAGATAATGATAAATGAGACGCTTGAATTCTACGAGGATCCCGACAGGGAGGTAAAAGAAACAGACTATTCCTTCAGGGATTACATATACGAGCATTCAGCACAGGTGGAAAGTGCAAGGGATGAGGACGAGCGCTTCTGGGACAGACAGGCTCCTCTCATGCCTCTCGGGCCTGAGCTTCCGGTACAGGTGGATGATGGACGGGTATACCGGTTCAGACAGAAAGAGCACATCATAAGCGCAGATGTATGGCAGAAAATGAAGCAGGAGCTCATGAGGAACAGGGTGATACCTGCTTTATACCTCTTTGCTTGCTACGGCAAGATGCTCTCCGTATTCAGCGGACAGAGACACTTCACCATAAACCTCACCACGACCAACAGAAAGGGGGACATCAGCAAGCTCGGCAATGTCATCGGAGACTTTACGGAGATAATCCCGCTTGATATCAGCTTTGACAATGGTCAGTCCGTTCTCGAAGCGGCAAAGGAGGCGCAGAAACGCCTTGCAAAGTACAGAAGATACAGCACCATCGGCGGAGTAAGGATAATGAAAAAGGTATCCGATGCAAACGCTCTGAAAACAGGTGTCCCTTTCCCTGTTGTATTCACAAGTATGCTTTTTGATACCGCTCAGAGCGGCTGGAGCAGGCTCGGAGAGAGAGTATATCAGATAAGCCAGACTCCGCAGGTGCTTCTTGACAGCACTGTAACGGAGCGTCAGGGAAGCCTGATACTCAGGTGGGATTACCTCTTCGAGTGCTTCCCCGAAGGCTTCATTGACGATATGTTTGATCACTATGTTACGGAGACAGAAAGCGCTGTGACCGGTAAGGATGCTGTCCCTGAGGGCGCAGAGCTGTGGACAGTATATAATGATACTGCGGACAGCTACATCCCGGAAAAAACGCTCTATCAGCTATTTGAGGAAAAGGCGGAGCTGTATCCGGAGAGAACAGCCTTTATCTGCGGAGAAGAGAGCATCACATACCGTGAGCTTTATCTGAGGAGTCGCAGAACAGCCGCCTATATAGCTGAAAAATACGGCCTTGCCAAGCCTGTTGTACTGGAGGCTCATCGCAGCATTGAAACAGTAGTGTGGATGCTTGCAGTGCTCAGATGCGGCGGCTTCTACATCCCTGCCGATCCCTCGTGGCCTGACAGCAGAAAACAGTTCATTCTTGAGAACTCAAAGGCTGATGCTATAGTTGATCCGCTGGATGTCAGAGTCCCCGAAGGCTGTGATACGGACGCCGTTCCTGCAGATGATATAAACAGCCTCGCCTATATCATATACACCTCAGGCAGCACAGGTACTCCCAAGGGCGTCGCCATAAGCAATAGGGCCGTATCCAACACCATACAGGACATGAACTATCGCTTCGGCATAACAGAAAAGGATATCCTCATCGGTATATCATCCTTCTGCTTTGACCTGTCTGTATACGATGTATTCGGTGCTCTTGCAGCAGGCGCCTCCTGTGTCATCATGAGGAACAGGACTGACATTTCCGAATACGAAAGAATATTCCGGCAGCATGGTATCACCGTCTGGAACTCCGTTCCGGCTATCCTTGAAATGGTCATAAACAACAGCAGTATAACATCAGGCAATATGAGAAACATCTTTCTCAGCGGCGACTGGATCCCTCTTGACCTGCCTGCAAAGGCAAAGGAGCGCTTTAATGAAGCAGCCGTTACAAGTCTCGGCGGAGCTACAGAAGCCTCCATATGGTCGATATACTACCCCATAGAGGAAGTATCGGACAGGTGGAAGAGCATACCATACGGCTATCCTCTTGCTAACCAGACCATCTATGTGCTTGACAGCGAACAGAAACTCTGCCCTGTATATACAGAGGGCGAGATATGTATCGGAGGAAGGGGAGTTGCAGAGGGTTACCTGAATGACAGAGAAAAGACGGATGCTCAGTTTTTTGAACACCCGGTATACGGCAGGCTCTACAGGACAGGGGATTATGGCTGCCTGAGCCGTGAGGGCTATGTCATATTCAAGGGCAGACGTGACGAGCAGGTAAAACTCCACGGCTACCGTGTGGAGCTTGAGGAGATAGAGAACAGACTAAGGCTTTGCAGCGGCGTAAGTGAAGCGGCTGTAATTGCTGAGAACGACAGTCTGACAGGATATATCGTCCGAGAGACCGAAGATACAGAAGGGGCTGAGCGCTTCATCCGTGAGCATGGTGATACCATAGCAGCACTGTCAGAAAAGCTGCCGGAGGATATCAGCACAGAGGAATACCGGCGCTGCATGACAGAGCTCGATGAAGCGGCTGTGGGAATAATAGCCGGGAGCCTTGCTGAGCTGGGCGCAGTCAGAGAAGACGGAGAACTTTGCAGCATAGACGAGATAACAGAGAGCGGCACAGTCACTGAGGGATACCGGAAGGTATTGCAGCAATGGATGGATTCTCTTTATGACAAGGGATATATCACAGAAAAGAACGGTGCCCGGTATCTCAGCAGAGAAGCCTTCAGAGATGCCGACGTCATTATAGAAAAGGTACTTGCAAACGGCAAAATGGCTTACTGGAAGGACTTCTTCGGCTTTGTAACAGACTGCCGTGAGCATATGAAGGAGATTCTTTCCGGTGTACTCAATCCCGTTACTCTCCTCTTTCCCGGCGGCGATGATTCAAGGGCAGAAAACTACTACCGGAAAAACCCCGTTGCAGAGTATTACAACAGGATAGCTGCCGGGGCAGTGAAAAGCTATACCGCTGCTCACAGTGACAGAACTGTCCGCATATTCGAAGCCGGCGCAGGTACCGGCGGCACTACCTGCGGCATACTTGAAGCCATTAAAGGCATGGATACCGAATACACCTTTACCGACCTTTCCACCTTCTTCACCGACAAGGCAAAGAAGAAACTTTCAGAATACAGGAACGTAAGGTACGGGCTTTTCTCCATTGACGAAGGACCGCAGTCACAGGGATATGAAGCCGGAGCATACGATATAGTGATAGCTGCAAATGTACTTCATGATGCTTCATCTGTCAGCGCAGCACTGAAAAACCTCTCAGAGCTTTTAAGCAGCGAAGGTATGATTGTCCTCCTTGAAACGACAGAGAGCAGGCTAATACAGAAGGTCTCGGTCGGCCTTATCGAGGGCTTCTCATCCTACAGCGACGAGCGGAAACAGCCGCTGATGTCAGTGGCACAGTGGAAGGATGTATTCGCACAGAGCGGTTACGGAGCAGTCAGTGTCTATCCCGCCAAGGGAAATGGAGATTACGACCAGCATATCCTTATAGCTGTGCCGGAGAAGAAATACAGATATGTATCACCGGACGGCCTGAGACAGGAACTCAGATCTCTTCTCCCTGCCTATATGATCCCCGACAGATTCTATACCATAGAAGAGCTGCCGGTAAGTCAGAACGGAAAGATAAAAAAAGCTCTCCTCCCGAGGTTCGCTGTATTGGCGCATACCAATACAGAAGACATAGTGCAGCCCGAAACAGATACCGAGAAAAAGCTCTGCGGCATTTTCATGAAAGAAATCGGTAACTGTGAACTGAGTACAGAAGCAAACCTCTTCGAGCTTGGCATAGATTCGCTGAAAGCGATATCAGCGGTGACGGAGTGCAATAACAACGGGCTTGACATATCCCTCGTTGACCTGTATTCCTCTCCGACCATAAGGCAGCTTGCAGCCAAGCTCGATGAAAAAAACGGCAGTCAGGATGCAGTTACGGTAAACTACAGCGATTATACATCATACGCAGATGATGAGTATGGCAGCTTTGAACTTAATGACATACAGAAGGCCTATCTCTACGGCAGGAATCCTGCATTTGAGCTTGGAAACACCTCCTCCCACTACTATGCGGAGATAGAATGCAGCGCTGACATTTCACTTCTTGAGAGCAGTCTCAACGAGGTCATAAAGCAGCAGCCCGCACTCAGAACAGTTATCCGTGATGACGGAACTCAGCAGGTGCTTGAAAGCACTGAGCCTTACCATATCACGGTTGATGACCTGTCCGGGATCAGCGAAGATGAAAAGGGCTCCCGAAAACAGGCGCTTCGTGAGACTATGTCACATCAGGTACATAAGACGGGAAAATGGCCCATGTTTGAACTGAGAGCCGTTCATAACGGCAGCGGCAGCTATACCCTGTATTTCAGTCTTGACGTTATGATAGCTGACGGCGCAAGCATACTTATGCTGTGGAATGAGATAGCTGCCGGATGCAGAGGCAGGAGCCCTCAGCCCCTGTCGTTCACCTTTGCCGATTATCAGTGCTCACTGCGCAGGCTTGAAAACTCAGAGATCTACAAAGAAGACGAGAGATACTGGACTGAGAAAGCTGAGGACTTTCCCGACTGCCCTGAACTGCCGTACAGAATACCCTTTGCAAATGTCGATAAGCCGCATTTCTCCCGCAAGAGCGCTGTGATAGGCAGGTCTGAATGGGAGCGCTTCAACGAAAATGCAAAAAGGAGAGGCTTCACCCCTGCTGCAATGCTGTGCAGTGCCTATGCAACAGTGCTGGCAAGATACAGCGGTTCATCACGCTTTGCCCTTAACCTGACGCTGTTCAACAGATATCCCTTCCATGAAGACGTCAGCCGCATGATCGGCGATTTTACCTCCACCTGCATCCTTGACATACATACCGACTGTGATTTCCTGCATCAGACAGAAATGATACAGCAGACCATTTTCGGGAGTATGGAGCACCGCCACTATGACGGCATACGCTTTCTGAGACAGCTCTCAAAGAAGAAGGGTGACGCCCTTGCTGCCGTTATGCCTGTGGTATTCACCTGTGCGCTTTTCAACAGCGATATGTCCGACCTTGACAGCATCGGAAAAATAAGCTATATACAGAGCCAGACACCGCAGGCAGCCCTTGACAATCAGACAACGAGCCTTAACGGTGAGCTCCATGTAGCATGGGATTATGTAAGTCAGCTCTTTGATGACGGCCTCATAACAGATATGTTCAATTCCTATGTGAGCCTTATCCGAAGTGCAGCTGCGGATGAAGTCCCTTGCTTTGACAATTCCGCTGCAGAAAAGATGATGTATGAATACAACAGGACTGACAGAGACTACACCCCTGTTACACTTGACAGCCTGTTTGCATCGCAGGTAAAACTCACTCCTGACCATACAGCCCTTATCTGCGGTGAGCGGTACCTCACCTACAGACAGCTGGACGAGATGTCATCGGAGATAGCTTCCTTCCTCACAGAAAAGGGGCAGACCGGCAGAAGAGTTGCTGTCCTGGGAGAAAAAACTCCCGAGACTGTGGCAGCCTTCATCGGTATAGCAAAGGCAGGCAGCTGTTACGTCCCCCTAAGCCCCGATTATCCGGAGCAGCGGATAAGCAGCATAATGGAAAACAGCGGCTGTGAGCTGCTTCTTGATACAGCATTCATCACGGGAAATATACTCGGCAGATACAGCAGTTTTACTCACTCAGCCGGACATTCACCCGATGACATGGCCTACATAATCTACACCTCCGGCAGCACAGGCGCCCCCAAGGGCGTAGTAATAAGCCACAAGGCTGCCGCGAATACCATACTTGACATAAACAGGAGATTCGGCATCGGCCGTGATGACAGGTTCATCGGTATATCAAACTTCAATTTCGATCTTTCGGTATACGACGTATGGGGCGCACTCACCACGGGCGCTGTCCTTGTGCTTGTAAAGGATTACCGCAATATCAGCGAAGTCAGGAATATTCTTGAAAGGCAGAGTATAACCTTCTGGAACAGCGTTCCCGCCATCATGCAGATGGCAGTTGAAACAATGGAAGAGGGGAGAAGGCTGCCGGCACTGAAAAATGTGCTTCTCAGCGGTGACTGGATACCCGTTGACCTGCCCGGAAAGATACGGAAGATATTCCCGTCAGCGACTGTAACGAGCCTTGGCGGAGCAACTGAAGCCTCTATTTGGTCCATATATTACCCCATAAATGACGTCATTCCCGGACAGAAGAGCATCCCCTACGGCTACCCCCTTGACAATCAGAGATTCTGGGTGCTTGACGACAATATGGAGATATGTCCTGTGGGAGTAAGAGGAGAGCTGTATATAGGCGGCATCGGCCTTGCAGAGGGATATATGAACAACACTGCCGAAAATGAAAAACGCTTCATCACTCATGATAAGCTGGGCAGGATATATCGTACAGGAGATCACGGCATCTTCCACAGGGAGGGATATATCGAATTCCTCGGGCGCACTGACGACCAGGTCAAGCTCCACGGCTACCGCATCGAGCTTGAAGAGATATCAGCAGTCCTGAAAAAGCATGATAAAGTATCGGACGCCGTTACCATAGTAACAGACGGCAGCAGCAGGTCTGTCCTGTCATACATAGTCCCTGCAAAGGAGCTCCCGTCTGAACCCTCTGCTGATGTATGGGACAGCACAGTCGCTGCCGCTGAAGCAAACGCAGATATGGTGCCTGAGGAGATAAGTGCTGAAAAGTACAGTTCATACAAGAAGATACTTGACAATGACAGCTTCTTCCTGCTGACGGATACGATTCGGAAAATGTATGCAGATGCTTACGGCATAAGCGCCGGAGGCAGAGAAATAGATATCTTACAGTTCATCCGCGATACCGGCATCCGGGAAAAGTATTCAAAGGTCATAAGGGGATGGTTCATGGAGCTTGAAAAGGAAGGATTTGCCGAAAGAACATCCGGCAATACATTCATTCTTGCGGAAGACGAAAAGCTCAGCAGTATAAAGCCCTGCGATGGATCGGAGTACAGAAACGCCCCTGAGGCGGAATACTTTGAGGAGGCGCTTCGCTTCCTTGCCCTTTGCCGTAACAGCATCACAGATATACTGACAGGCAGAAAGAACATACTTGACCTGCTTTTCCCCGAAGGAAGATGGGATGTTGCGGATAATCTTTACAAGACCAATCCGGTCGCAGGCTACTATAACAGGATAGTCGCAGAGACCATGGCAGCATATATCTCAGGCAGAAAGGACATAAGGATACTTGAAACAGGCGCAGGTATAGGCGGCACAACAGCGGCAGTCCTCAGAAGGCTCGCAGACGAGGATATGACCTATACCTATACCGACCTTTCCACCTTCTTTACCGACAAGGCAAGGGAGGTCTACTCCGGATACTCAGATAAGCTCGCTTTCGGTATCTTCGATATCAACCTGACTCCACAGGAGCAGAACTATGAAGTGGAAAACTATGATGTTATCATGGCAGCAAATATGATGCACGATGCAAAGGATATCGGAGCGACACTTCATAGCTTCAGAAATATGCTGAGGCCCGGCGGTATGCTTATATTCCTTGAACATAACAGGAACACGAAGCTGCACATGGTGACTACCGCACTGATCGACGGATTCTCAGACTACAATGATTTCCGTCTTGAACAGAATTCTGCACTTCTGCCCGCGGAGGAATGGATAAGGCTGCTCAGCGAGAACGGCTTTATCGCCGCTGACAGCTTCCCGCACTGCGGAAGCACGAACGAGCTCTACGGACAGAACGTCATTATCGCCCGTAAGGACAGCAGACGCACGTTCCTCAGTTCTGACGAAACAGATGAACTCAAGGAGCTTGCCGGAAAGTATCTGCCGGATTATATGGTTCCCGACCGTATCATACAGCTTGATTCTCTGCCCCTGAGCGCCAATGGAAAGGTATCAAGGAAACTGCTTCCGAAGCCTGCTGTCACAGTCAGGAGCATTTCTGAGAACGAGCTGCCGGAAACAGATACAGAAAAGCTGCTCTATGCAAAATGGGCTTCTGTACTCGGCACAGAGCAGTTCAGCGTCACAGATGATTTCTATGAAGCGGGCGGCGACTCACTTAAAGCCATACAGCTGATATCGGAGCTGAACGCCGATAAGGAGCTTGACATTAAGCGCTTCATGGAGGGCACATCGGTCAGGAAACTTGCTCGCTATCTTGACGAAGAGGGCATAAGCATCAAGTAAAGGAGAACAGATGAAAACACATATTTATCTTATACCGTATGCCGGTGCTGATATATCCTGCTTTGACAGGCTCAGGGAGGAGCTGACAGCAAGGCTCGGCGGTGATGCGGAAGTCATTCCCGTGGAGCTCAGAGGTCACGGAAAAAGACACAAGGAACCTCTGTATGCCGATATGAATGAAGCTGCTGATGATATCCTGTCGTTTATAGGAAACGTAAGCGGACCTGTTATTCTCTACGGCCACTGTATCGGCGGCATAATGGCTTATGAAGTTTACCGTAAAAATGCGGAATCCGGAGCACTCGACATAAGGCATATCGTTCTCGGCTCCTCTGTCATCAACAAAGCAGAGAGCTCGGGGTTTGAAAGCTGTATCGGCTCCTATGTAGAGGAAAACCTGCGGCTTATGTTCCCCGCCATGCCTGACGGGATCATACGTCAGCTTTCCGGATACAAGAAAAGCGTGGTAGCTCAGGAGTATTCTATAGTCAGAGCTTATCTTGAAAAGAACGATATCTCCTCCGACAGCAATCAGACGCTGCTGTTCGGGAATGATGACAGTCTTGCGGATATCTGCACGATCAGAAACGACTACCCGCAGCTCTCCTCAGCAGAGGCTGTCGTTATAAAGGGCGGGCATTTCTTCCTTGATACCTCGTACAGGGAAACTGCCGATATCATTATCAGAAAGCTGAATGAAAGCGTGGCTGAATCATGATGGCGGAAAATAAGCCCATGCCGCGCACTGAGGAGGAAAAGATACTCTTTGATATGTGGCGGGAGGTCCTTGGCAGAGATGATTTCGGAATAGATGACGATTTTTTCGGGCTCGGCGGAACATCACTGACAGCCCTTGATATCATCAGCAGGCTGAGCGACCGCTACAGCATCGACCTTAGACAGGTCTTTGAGGAGGCAACTATCCGCTCCATAGCCGCTACTATGGTATACTCACCGGAATGGGCAGAGGATAAACTGAAGGTCATTTTTCAGAAGCACGAAAAGATACGGCCGGACAAGGACGAACTCAGAGCCTACAGGAAGAAAATGCGTAAAGACAAAGCGGTCAGGAGGGATACTCCTGCTTACAGTACGATCCTTATCCTCGGGGCAACTGGATTTCTCGGCGCATACCTTCTTCGTGAGCTCCTCGACAAAACTGACTGCCGTCTAATAGCCATTACAAGGGCTGAAAATGACAGCAGTGCAGCCCGGCGCATAAATGATATGCAGCTCTTCTATTTCGGTACTCTTTCGGAAAACTCCGGCAGGCTGACCTGTTTTGCCGGAGACCTTACAAGGGAACATCTCGGGCTCAGTGAAGAGAAATATACATATATAGCCGATAATGCCGAGGCTGTCCTGAACAGTGCTGCTATGGTAAAGCATATGGGCAGGAGCTCTGATTTCAGCAGCGTGAATACAGGTATGCTCCGCTCACTTGTCACTCTTGCGAATACAGGAAGAAAAAAGGCAGTACATCATATCTCCTCCATAGGGATACTCTACGGCGATCAGACCGACAGCCGGCGGACGACATTCACTGAATACGACCTTGACATCGGTCAGAGGCTCGACAACAACTATCTTATCTCTAAGCTCGGGGCAGAAAAGCTGCTCCTTTCATCAGATGCGGAATGCAGCATCTACAGAGTGGACGGAGTAATGTTTGACAGTATCAGAGGCACATTTCAGAAGAATATGAACGAGAGCAGCGCCTATATCTTTCTGCGTGCGCTGGATACCCTGAGGTTTCTTCCGGATGTGGGAGAGTACAGAGTGAGGATAAGCATGGTCGATGAGATTGCGAGCGCAGTTGTCCGTCTGATGCTTTACGGAGAATGCAGCCGTCAGGTATATCATGTTATCCACCCGAAGGAAATAAGATTCAGCAGCCTGCTCGGAAAGCTTGTAAAGGAAAAGAACTTCCGGAGAATGGATGCGGAGGAGATATGCCGTTATTACAGAGAAAATACGGATAAGGATGATATTCGCAGCGCATTCGGCGAGATACTGCTCAACTGTGAGATATTTGAATCCATAATGAAGAACCGCTGTTCCATACGCTGTGAAAAGACGGTCAGAGCTCTGAGGAAGACCGGATTCAGATGGAAGCGGATACGCAGGAAGCACATTGAACAGGCATACAGCTATGTTCGGAAAACTGATTTTTTAAATACGAAAGGAAGTAATGAAGATGTTTGAAAAGGTTTGCGAGGTATTTGCAGAGGAATTATGCATCGACAGGGAAAAGATCACCCCCGAAAGCGCTCTCAAAGAGGATCTGGGACTTGATTCTCTTGACCTTATAAGTCTTATCGACGAGCTTGAGGAAACCTACGATATCCGCTTTCCTGACGAGGAAATGAATGTCAGGACTGTCGGAGAGGTAGTAGAAGTCCTTGAACGCCTTGTTGCACAGAAGGGATAAGCCGGATGAGGCGTGTTGTGATAACAGGTGTAGGAGCTGTATCTCCTGTCGGAAATGATGCTGATTCCACATGGAGCAGCATCAGGGATTCCGTCTGCGGGATAGCGCCCATAACCCTGTTCGATACAGAAGACTTCCCCATAAGATATGCCGCAGAGGTAAAGGACTATGTGCCCTCTGAGCATTTTCGCCCTCTCGACCTGAAGAAGCTTTCAAGGGCGGCACAGTTCGGCATCATAGCTTCACAGGAGGCGTTCAGCGACTCAGGGCTTGAAGGTAGCGGATATGACAGCAGCAGATTCTCCGTATTCTTCGGCTCCGGCGCAGGTGGAGGCATACCCGCTGAGGAATACGCAGCACTAAGCGAAAAAGGGGCTGACGGCATATCAAAGCTGATGATACCCAGGGGACTTATCAATATGATCGCTGCAAATGTAGCCATACGCCTCGGCGCTCATGGCTCATGCCTGCCGGTAGTCACGGCCTGCTCTACAGGCACGGACTGCATCGGTATGGCATACAGAGACATTCTCCACGGTTATTCCGATATCTCAGCTGCCGGAGGTGCGGAGGCAGGCATATCCTCCATAGGACTTGCAGGCTTCAACGCCATAGGCGCTCTTGCGAAGGGTGGTGATCCCGGACGCCTGTCCATTCCCTTCGACCTTGAGCGCACAGGCTTTGTCATGGGCGAGGGTGCAGGTTGCCTGATACTTGAAGAAATGGAACACGCCAGGAAGCGCAATGCCCATATCTACGCCGAGATAACAGGATACGGCAGCAGCTGCGACGCCTATAATCTGACAGCTCCCGATCCCTCAATGAAACACGGTTCAAGGGCAATGCTCGCTGCACTTGCAGAGGCAGGTGCAGCACCGGAGGATATCTCCTATATCAATGCCCACGGCACAGGAACGAAGCTGAATGACAGCTATGAGACTGCCATGATTAAGAACGTTTTCGGTGAGTACAGCAGAAGCATACCCGTCAGTTCCACAAAATCCATGACAGGACATCTTCTCGGCGCCTCAGGAGCTGTGGAGACTGTGATCATTTGCAAGGCAATGGAGAATGGTATTGTCCCTCCGACTGCGGGTTACAGCGTCTCCGATCCCTTATGTGATCTTGATTATGTCACAGATGGAGCAAGACAGGCTGAGATAAGATATGCGATGAATAATTCACTCGGCTTCGGAGGGCATAATGCTGTTCTGATCCTTAAAAACACGGACTTGAAGGGATAATGAAGAGTATAAAAAGAAAATGTCCGATACTTCAGAACTCAAAAGAACGCGGGCGAATAATGCACAAGACCGAAAATGTATTGCAGCTGTATTGCTCTCCGCGACATTTCCGGAGTACAGCATATCGGAAGAATGGTAACCATTATTGTGAAAGACGCAGCAATTTCAGAATCAAGTCCGGTGCAAGCAGCACATATCGTATTCCACCGCCGTCGGGAATTATCCCGACGGCGATCTTCATATCGGTGAGCCGTTATTTTTTCGTTTTGACTTGATGAATTGGAAGGATTATGGTATAATGGTGTGGTACAAAAAGAATTGATGGCAATAATAAATTGAAAAATACATGGAGGTATAAAATGAGTTGGAGTGATTTATCAAAGGAAGAGAAAAAAAGAAGAAGAAAGCGTTTTAATATAATCGTAAGTATTGTTTTGATCGCTTTGCTTTTGGCTGGCTTTTTGCTCTTTCACCCGCTGACGGTAACGCATAATCTAAATATGCTGACAGAAAAGGGATACTATAATCCTGTATCTGTCGGAGATTATTCGCTGAATCTGCTGAAATTCGGCAATGAGAACGGCAACCATAAGATTGTTGCACTAGCAGGATTCGACGTAGGTGACAGTTCCGTATCCATGCGGAAAATGACTGCTGAACTGGAAATCGATAATCAGGTCATTTTCCTTGACCGTGCAGGCTATGGCGCAAGCGATGATACAAAAGCGGATATGCATGTAGGTACAATCGTCGAAGATTACCGGACTGCACTGAGAAATGCCAATGTGGAAGCGCCGTATACCTTAATGGCGCATTCCTTAGCAGGCGTTTACGCTTCTTACTGGGTAAGTCAATATCCTGATGAGATCGACAGCGTGATTCTTTTAGACACCACATGGTTATTAGATGAAAATGCCGAAGATAATGTTACTCCTATGGTGATTTCACAGTATTTGCAGTTTTTGGCGGCGAAAACCGGGTTAGTTGATCTGCCCATGCCGTCCTCCGTTGACGGAACAAAAGAGGAAAAGAAAACCGCAAAAGCCCTCACTTCTATGACAATGGATTCCTGCGCACTCATCTCCGAAGTGAAACTTGAACCGAATAATATTAAAGATACGCTTGATGTTCTTTCGCCGAATGATATTCCGAAATTATACATACAATGCGGAAAGGAACTGCCGGATGAAGCAAGAAAAAATCTGGAACGCTATACAGACAGGCTCGGAAACTGTCAGATTGCATTACTCGACTCCGGTCATCTGATGTACTTGGAAAAGCCTGATGAAACCGGTAAAATCATCCGGAACTTTATAGATGAAAAAACTACCCCAATTCATTAGTAGTAACACACCCTGTGTTTACTGCCATTTTTACTACTAACGATGTCCTTGGAATGCTAAGATTTGCCGCAATTTGCGGAGCAAGCTCCGATTTATAACAGGATCAATACATCCGTTCATCAAAGTATACAATCATAGATAAAGGAGTATTTGTAATGAGCCTTTCCGTTAAACGAAGTGTCTATATTGTGATCGCAGCACTGTCTGTCATTTTGTTCGCCGTCGGAAGTTTCTGTGATCTGCCGATCGCGGAGACTGTCTACAGACCGAATCAGCCTGTCGCACTGGTTTTTACGATTTTAGGGTATGTCCTTTTCTTCGGGACATTTCAGCTTCTTACCGGTGCGCTTTTCCGGCAGCAGCTGCTTCTCTCACAGACACGCATCAAGCGCATCCTGTGCACCTTCATTTGCAGCTATACCGGCCTTTCAACGGCTGTCTTAGGCGGCGCCGGTATGATAAGCGATTCCGTCATTGGGCTGTTATTTCCGGAGATGACATTGGGCTTCCGGCATAAAGTCCTCATAGGGATTGTGCTGTTTATTCCGCCGGTGATTTTTGGTATGTTCATGAATGGCAAGCAAGCGAAAAAGCGCATAGCCCTCAACATTATTATCCTTCTCGTCATCATGGGAATTAGTTTTTTCGGCCATGTGATCTTCACCTCTTTGTACAGCCGCCCACGTTTCCGCATTACGCAGAGCGGCTTTGAAGGCCTGGGATTCACACCGTGGTATGAACCGCTTGACAATGCGGCTTTTTTCAGCGAAACCTATCACCTGAAAAGCGATGCGTTTCGTTCTTTTTTCAGCGGTCATGCGCTCGATGCCGTCCTCAATCTCGCCATTTTCCCCGCACTCGAACAGTCATTTCCAATATGGAAAGAGAAAGAACGCTTCCTGCAGATCACAGCCCTCGTTCTTATTCCGCCGATCGCGTTCTCAAGAATGGTGCTTGGTGCACATTACCTGAGCGACATATCCGCTGGAATGCTGTGCGGCCTGGGTTTTGTTATCCTGTATGAAATCATCGTTCATACCAATAAATGCAGCGCAAATCAGAGAGGAAAAAACGTATGATAAGAGTTATGTTTGTCTGCCACGGCAGCCCAATCAGCAATGCCACGTTTTCGCCGATATATCGCCGTTTCGGGCGATGAATAAAACGATTTTTCCACAGATTTTCCACACTTGAATTGACCTGAACTTGTACATATTTTTCAACAGGTTTTCCCGGATCTAAGGGAACAATGTCTTTTATATACCATTTTATTAATCATAAAAGCCTCCCGATGGAGGCTTCTTTGTTATTATATCGAGGTCCCGTTCAGGGTGAGTGCTGCTGTGCCTCGCCTTTGTTGCATCAAGTACTCCATGAGCATCTACAAAGTGCTTCAGCAACTCATCGAACTGTGGGGACTCAACGTGGAGACGCAGGCGGAATCTAAAAAAAACATCGCAAAACTGACCGCCCGATGACAACGCCCCTCTTCCTTCTCCGATGTGTGCAGATCGGGCTGTCCCTCTCGGAGCTTGATCTGCTCACGATCGGAGTCGTGAATGATATGTTCACCGAAAAGGAAAATGACGAATATGACGGCTGGCATGAGGTCGCTGGACAGGCAGACTTTGATGCGTTCTGATTGACTTTTTTTCCCTGCTGTGCTATAATTCGGGTATGGAAAGGAGAGTCGATATATGAATCATTTTGTCTATGAAGGGAAAAAAGTGTTCTATAAGGAAACAGGTTCAGGAAAACCATTGATATTTCTTCATGGAAATACTGCCTCCTCTCGTATGTTTGAACAAATTTCAGATAAATACAGCAAAGATTTCAGGGTTATTCTGATTGATTTCTTAGGACACGGAAAATCAGACAGACTTGATGTGTTCCCCTCAGATCTTTGGTTTTATGAAGCTCAACAGATCATTGCATTTCTAAAAGAAAAGCAGTATCAAGATGTAAATTTAATCGGCAGTAGCGGCGGTGCAATGGTAGCAATAAATATTGCACTTGAAGCTCCAAAACTTGTAAATAAAATAATAGCTGACAGCTTTGAGGGCGAATTCTCCAGCAGTATATTTACGCAGAATCTCTTGAAAGACCGTGAGAATGCAAAAAACAATGCAGGTGCCAGAGGATTCTATGAATATATGCATGGTTCGGACTGGGAACAAATAGTTGATAATGATACTTCTGCAATAATAAGGCATCAAAAAGAAATAGGACATTTTTTTCACAAACAGTTGGAATCACTTGAGACCGATATTTTGTTGACCGGTAGCACTGAAGATAAATTTATGTATAGTATTTCGGATCATTATTATGAAAAAGTTTATGGCGATATGGTCTCAAAGATTAAAAACGGAAGTATACATCTCTTTTCTAAAGGAGATTACCCTGCTATAATAAGTTGTTTTCAGGAGTTTTATCCATTGAGCATAGATTTTTTATTATCCTAACGAATTTACACTGAGCAGTCCTTCGGGGCTGCTTTTTTCATGCCCTCACGGAGGAGGTGAAACCGCATGGCAAACAGAATCAAGGGCATCACCGTTGAGATCGGCGGAGATACGACCAAGATGGTCGGAGGTCGCTGGACAGGCAGACTTTGATGCGTTCTGATTGACTTTTTCTTCCTTCTGTGTTATAATTCTGGTGTGAAGGAAACATGAAGCTTCCTTCGCTAAATCGGAATTTACAGGAGAAAAGCTTGACGAACTGAAAGAAATCCTAACAGCATTCTCTGTGTGAATTTGGAGGATAAAGCGATGAAATCTGAAAAATCAAATAGAGTAAAAAAAGTACTTGCGATCATGGCTTGTATTATGATTCTGTTTCTGGCGATCACATTTGTAATCCACAGAATCCTGTTATCAAAAGAAAAGCAGATGCTGACCGAAGCAGGGTATTACAATCCTGTTTCGGTCGGGGATTATTCGCTGAATGTACATGATTTCGGAATTCAAAACGGTAAGCATACATTCGTAGGATTATCGGGCAAAGGCGTATTTGATTACAGTGTCAGAATGGAGCGCCTCATGGGCGGTCTGGCTGAAGAAAACCGGATCGTAATCGTTGACCGTGCGGGTTATGGACTCAGCGATGATACAAAGGAGCCGCAGACAGTGGAGCGTGTTGTGGATCACTACCGTACTGCGCTGAAAAATGCCGGTATCGAAGCGCCATACATTCTGCTTCCACATTCGCTGGGCGGTGCTTATGCGACATATTGGGTAAGTCAGTATCCGGAAGAGATCGAGGGTGTCATTTTTCTTGCCGGAACACAACTCAGCGATAACCCTGATATTGCTTTGGAAGATGGCAGTGCATTTGAGAATCGGTTTGCGATTGCGGCAAATCAGATGGGACTGGTAAGACTTGCGAAGTCGTTTCTGTTAAAAACTGTAATCCCCGGTATGAATTATTCGGATGAACAGCGAAAGTATTCGGAAGCATTGAATCTGCATCATACATTTAATCCTGCTTTATGCTACGAAGATGAGCATATGAATGAAATCTGCAATACTGCATATCATGCGATCAAGCCAAATGATGTTCCGAAAGTTTATATTTGTTCAAGTTGGGGATTTCAGTCCGGACAAGAAATAGATGAAATGCTGGCTTGGGATAAGCAAGAATGTGAATTCACGGGGAGGAAACAGCCTAAGTTTCCGGAATCCGGGTATGATATGGATATGCTGCAAAAACTCCGTGATACCGAATTGCAGCCCTATCTTGACAAAATGGGGAACTGTGAGCTGGTGCTGCTGCCGGGGATACACTGTATTTATGACCAGCGTCCCGATGATGTCGCAGAGATCATCAGCGACTTTCTGGAGAGAATAGAGGAACAAACGGAATAGAAAAAATACTTTAACAGTTAAAATTTGATTTATCGCAGAGCCTATTCGATCTTTGCGCTGTGAGGCGCATTGGAAGAATCCTGCCAGCGGGGGCTCCCCGCAAATTCTGATTTAGCGCGTTAACTGAATATACACTGAGCAGTCCTTCGGGGCTGCTTTTTTATGCCATCACGAAGGAAGTGAAACCGCATGGCAAACAGAATCAAGGGCATCACCGTTGAGATCGGCGGCGATACCACCAAGCTCTCGGAGGTCGCTGGACAGGCGGATTATGATGCGTTTTGATATTGACATTTATAAACTTCTGTGCTATAATTTGATATATGGAAAGTATTGCGCTTTCTAATGCAGATGAAAACTTGTGATAGGAGGCTTGGCGTATCATGATCGAATATAGCGAAGAATATGATGCATATGTCATCGAGTTTGATGACGCAGTTATTTGTTGGGACGATGAGCCGGATAAAAGCTGCACACAGGTTGCTGAGGATGTCAGAAATGCTTATTTTCAAAATATCAAACACATCGCTGAAACCATTTATGACGAAATCAAGGGGATGTTTGACGTTGCAGATGCAGATGATGTGATTTCAAAACTGGGCAAACCTGTTATCAATCCTGATAATGGTCAAGTCACATACAATGAGAGTTTGTTTGATGATACTCATGTCATCAGCTTTGAGTATCTGGATGACGAATTCAACGATATTCAGTATGTATCGGTTGATGGCTGATTATTGACAACCGTCTATGCGTTTTATATACACTAAGCACTTGCTCCGGCAGGTGCTTTTTTCATGCCCTCACGGAGGAGGTGAACCGCATTGCAAACAGAATCAAGGGCATCACCGTTGAGATCGGCGGCGATACTACCAAGCTGGTCGGAGGTCGCTGGACAGGCGGACTTTGATGCGTTCTGATTGACTTTTTCTTCCTTCTGTGCTATAATTCAGTTATGAAAAAATCACAGGAGGCGATAAAGATGGGAGTTACGATATGTTTTTCATTCGGTGGAGGAGACGATCATCCGCTTTCAGACCGTGCCTATTGGGATGAGCATATGCGTGATTCGCTGCATATGTCCAACGGCGGCGCGGCAGTTCTCGTTAATATTCTGTGTCTGAGCGGCGGACGGCTTGCAGAAACCGAAAGCCAGAAGCGGATGATGGTATATCTTGCAGAACAGAATCAGACTGCACTGGGACTTGGAAATGTCGATCTGGATATTGACTGTCTCCCGTGGGACAGGGCGCATTTTGCAGAGGACAAGGCATTCATGCTGCGTGTGATCGAAGGCGCACGTCAGAAGCTCGGCTGGGAAACGCTTTGTGACCGGTATGAACCGAATTCGGAATGCGTGAAATACTATCTTGACGGGTATCAGGTTTTGATGGAACGCATGACAGAAGCCGATATCAAAGATGAAGTCCTAACCGAATGGCTTGATTGGCATGATCCGGATGAGCCGCCGAAATGCGGATTTCCCAAATGTTCAAAACATGACGCATATATCGCCTTATATGGCTGTCAGGTCTGCACGAACTGAATGGCACAGACGAAGAGAATGCAGAATATGTAATGCGCCTTTTTAACTGAATATACACTGAGCAGTCCTTCGGGGCTGCTTTTTTCATGCCCTCACGGAGGAGGTGAAACTGCATGGCAAGCAGAATCAAGGGTATTACCGCCCCGATCGGTGGCGATACCAAAAGGCTTTTGAGGTCGCAGGAAGGTGTCAAGAACACGCATACGCAGCTCAAAGATGTACAGAATCTGCTGAACCTCGATCCGTCCAGCACGTAACTGCTCTCGCAGGCGCAGTCTCAGCCCTTGAACTGATATTTGATACTGATAACAATATCCGGTTCTTCATTGATAATGATCTTATGAATGATGAGTCCGCCTGCTCCGTGATGATATGCTGAGGTATGTCAGTGAAGCCAAGCATGAGCCAACATTTATAGATCTGCCAATTGAATGATAGCTAAAGCCTTCCGATTGCGGGAGGCTTTTTGATATAAAGTATGCTTGTGCAATTTGCTATAAAAACAAAATCCGATATAGTAAGTAATGACGAAAATTCAAAAATGTTCCTGCTTTATATTGACGCCGTGTCAGAATAGTGTTATACTAACTATAGTGACACGATGTCAGAATAGATTGCGCAACGTACAATGGACAATATCCATGCGAAAAAACACTGATCGTGACGAGGAAGAAGGAGAATGTACTATGCCAAAAGGTTCACCGGAGCTGACAGCTTCACGTAAGGAAGAGATCGTGAACGCCTGCGAAAAGCTCTATCAGACAATGAGCTTCAAGGAGATCACAATAAAGGATATAGGTGCTGTGACATCATTCACAAGGACTTCTATCTACAACTATTTTCAGACGAAAGAGGAAATTTTCCTTGCCCTGATGCAGCGTGAGTACGAGCTGTGGGCTGAGGAAATGAACGAGCTTGCAAAGGAAAATGAAACTATGACCACTGAGGAGTTTTCATCAGCACTTGCACACTCTCTTGAAAAACACGAGCAGCTTCTGAAGCTCCTTGCTATGAATCACTACGATATGGAGGAAAACTCACGACCCGAACGGCTGACGGAGTTCAAGGTCGCTTACGGTGCTTCTCTTGATGCAGTAAGAGTATGTGTCAGAAAATTCTTCCCCGAAACGGACTGCGAAAGCTTTATATTCGTATTCTTTCCGTTCCTGTTCGGTGTATATCCATATTCGGTGGCGACAGAAAAGCAGCTTAACGCCATGCGTGATGCAAAAATGGATTTCAGGATGCACAGCATATACGAGATCGTTTATTCCTGCGTGATGCAGTTGTTGGGAGGTACAAAATGAAATACACAAAACTTGGTAATTCAGATCTGAACGTTTCAAGGATATGTATGGGCTGTATGGGCTTCGGAGATGCGTCAAACGGTCAGCACTCATGGACGATAGACGAGGAGCACAGCCGTGAGATCATAAAGCGTGGCCTTGAACTGGGTGTCAACTTCTACGATACTGCAATAGCCTACCAGTCCGGAACCAGTGAGCAGTATGTGGGCAGGGCGCTTCGTGACTTTGCCAGGCGTGATGAAGTAGTGGTCGCAACAAAGTTCCTGCCGAGAACTCCTGCGGATATTGAAGCAGGTATCAGCGGACAGAAGCATATAGAGCGTATGATAAACAAGAGTCTTGAAAACCTCGGAATGGACTATGTTGACCTGTACATTTATCATATGTGGGATTGGAACACGCCTATCTACGACATTATGGACGGTCTCAACAGGATAGTCAAGGCCGGAAAGGCACGATATATCGGCATTTCAAACTGCTATGCATGGCAGCTTGCCAAGGCAAATGCTCTCGCTGAGAAAGAAGGTTTTGCAAAGTTCGTCAGTGTACAGGGACATTACAATCTTATCTTCCGTGAGGAGGAGAGAGAAATGGCTATGCTCTGCGCTGAGGACAATATCGCTATGACACCATACAGTGCTCTTGCCAGTGGCAGACTCAGCCGTCTTCCCGGTGAGACCTCAAAACGTGCCGAGGAGGATAGCTACGCTAAATTCAAGTATGATGCCACGAAAGAACAGGATGAAGTTATCATCCGCCGGGTTGCAGAGGTTGCTGAAAAGCACGGCGTTTCCATGACAGAGGTAAGTCTTGCGTGGCTGCTGACAAAGGTAACATCCCCCGTTGTCGGTGCGACGAAACTGCATCACATCGAGGGTGCTGCAAAGGCAGTCGATTTAAATCTGACTGCTGAGGAAATCGCTTATCTCGAAGAACCCTATGTCCCTCATGCGCTGGCAGGCGTTATGGCGCAGAACAAGCCTGCGAACGCAAACGACAAACACGTCTGGTCTACAGGCAGTCAGAAAATATAAGGAGGATAATACTATGACTAATTTACCGAAAATCGCCCTCGGTGCGTGGGCATGGGGAAATGACGGAACATTCGGCGGAAGCCTGACAGCAGATACGCTCCGCCCCATATTCGACAAGGCGATGGAAAACGGCCTGAACCTTTGGGATACCGCATATGCCTACGGTATGGGCACTTCCGAAAAGGTGCTTGCAGGCTTTATAAAGGACCTGCCGAGAGACAGCTATCTCATATCAGATAAGTTCACACCCCAGTGTGCTGACGGTTCATCTCCGACGGCTATGAAGGATATGATCGGGATGCAGCTTAAACTCATGGAGCTTGACCGCTTTGATATCTATTGGATCCACAACGTCTGGGACGCTCCGAAATGGACTGAGGAGCTTGCAAAATACTTTGAGGGAAAAGACAATGTTCCTATGATCGGAGTATCAAATCACAACCTTGCGGAGATAAAGCAGGCGGCTGAAATCCTCAAGGCGCATGGTCTGAAACTCTCAGCGGTTCAGAACCATTACAGCCTTATCAACCGTTCCTCTGAGGAGTCCGGTATTCTGGACTACTGCAAGGAAAACGGGATCACATTCTTCTCCTATATGGTGCTTGAACAGGGCGCACTTTCCGGCAAGTATGATACTGCCCACCCCATGCCCGCAGGCTCCGCAAGAGCTGACAGCTATAACCCTATTCTCGACAAGCTGGAGGTCATGAACAAGGCTCTCGGCAAGATCGCTGAAAAATACGGCGTAGGTATCGCACAGGTTCCTGTTGCGTGGGCTGTCGCAAAGGGGACTCTGCCGATCATCGGTGTCACAAAGGTGAGCCATGTTGAGGACGCAGTAAAGGCGGCCAATATCACACTGACTGCCGACGAGGTAAAGGAGCTTGAAAGCGTTGCCGACAGTCTTGGTCTGAATGTTATCCGTTTCTGGGAAAAGGAAATGAAATAAACAGGTGAAATGTATGAAAAAGATTATTCTTTCAATGTTAGCTGCAATGTGTATGCTGTGCTTCACGGGCTGCGGAAATACAGACCTCAGCTCCGCTCCGGCAGAAACTGCTCTGCAGCAGGAAATACAGATAGAGCAGCCTGCCGAAGATACTGAAGCAGAAAAGCCGGATGAAGATAAAGCTGCTTCCGGACAGACTGAGAAGCAGCCGGATAATCCGGATACTGCTGAGAGCAGCGGCAAGGATACGATAGTTGTGTATTTCTCTGCAACAGGCACCACAAAGGGAGTTGCGGAGCGTATCGCAAATGTCACAAACGCCGATCTCTACGAGATTATTCCTGCCGAGCCATACAGCGATGCAGACCTTGACTGGAACGATAGGAACAGCCGCACGACAATTGAGATGAACGATCCAGATGTACGCCCTGCCATCGCAAATGATACAGTCGATCTGGATGGCTATTCCACTGTATATATCGGCTATCCCATATGGTGGGGCGATGCACCGAGAATGATGAGTACCTTTGTTGAGGCTCATGATTTTAGCGGCAAAACAGTGATACCCTTCTGCACTTCGGGAGGCAGCGGAATAGGCAGAAGCGGAAGTAACCTCGCTTCACAGGCAGGAAGCGGAAATTGGCTGGAAGGCGGCAGACTTGACGCAGGTATTTCCGAGAGCGAGATACAGGACTGGATAAATGATATAAATTAAACATGGAGGGACTGTTATGCCGACAAAGACTGCAAACATCATCAAAAGGATAGTCGATATGGTGCTGACAGTTCTCTTGCTGTTTTTAATGGCTTTTCAGGTGACGGGTGATGTGCTTCACGAGTGGCTGGGTATAGGCATGACCGTTACGCTGATACTTCACCATATCCTCAACCGAAAATGGTACAAGGCGGTGTTCAAGGGGAATTATTCGCCCTACCGTATCGTTATGACGGCGGTAAACACGCTTATGCTGGTTTCTATCGCACTGACTGCTGTCAGCGGAATGTCAATGAGCGGTCATGCTGTACCCTTTATGTATGGGCTGATAAATGTGATGACAGCAAGGACTTTACACCTTGCTATGTCCTACTGGTCATTCATTCTCATGGGAGTGCATATCGGTCTGCACATAAAAGCCATGACTGCAAAAATGCCTGACAAGGGCAAAATTGTTTTCAAGGTGATACTCACGGGTGTTTCTGGTGTAGGGCTTTGGCTGTTTTTGAAAAGCGGTATCGTGAACTATATCACGTTCCGGACGCACTTTGCCTTTCTTGAATACACTACAGCAAAGTGGCTCATTATCCTGCAAAACCTTGCAATGCTTCTGTTCTTTGTGCTTATCGGGTATGTGCTGTCGGAGGTTACCACAAAGGGCAAGGATAAGAAGTACTCTCTGAATCCGCTGATATGGTTTGGCAGCGCTATAGTTATAGGTGCGGTAATGTTCTTTGCTCTGAGATAAAGCTCAGGCAGAACAGGCTTTGAAAGTTCAGTACGGCTCAAAGAAAACAGCATTGAAGAAAAGTGAGGTATAATATGAAGATAGTGATTCTTATGGGAAGTCCCAACAAAAAAGGCTCTACGAGCATACTCGTTGACAGCTTCAAAAAAGGTGCAGAGGAAAGCGGGCATAATGTCGAAGTGATAGATGTCTGTCATGCAGATATCCACCCCTGCACGGGCTGTGTAGCCTGCGGTTACGAGGGCGACTGCGTTCAGCATGATGAGATCGAGCATATCCGAAAAGCACTGCTTAGCTGTAATATGGTGGTGTTCGCTACTCCGCTTTATTACTACGGAATGAGCGCACAGCTGAAAACAGTGGTTGACCGTTTCTGTGCATACAACAGCAGTCTGAACCGCAGACATCTGAAATCTGCACTTCTGACAGTTGCGTGGAACGCCGATGACTGGACATTTGATGCACTGATTGCTCATTACAAAACGCTGGTGAGGTACATCAATTTTGAAGACAAAGGTATGATACTTGGCTATGGCTGCGGAAGTCCGTCTATGACACGGTCGAGTAAATCCCCCGAACAGGCATACAATTTAGGAAGATCATTATAACGGAGGTAATCTTATGAACAAGAAATTAGTAGCATATTTTTCCGCAAGCGGCAACACTGCAAGGCTTGCAAAGAAGCTGGCAGAAACAGCAGGCGCTGACATATATGAAATACGCCCTGCCGTTCCCTACACAAGTGCTGATCTGAACTGGCAGAACAAGCAGTCACGCAGCAGCGTAGAGATGAGCGACCACAGCTCACGTCCTGAGCTTGCTGATAAAAACGCTGATATTGCAGCATATGACACGGTCTATGTGTGTTTTCCCGTATGGTGGTACATTGCACCGACAATCATCAATTCCTTCCTTGAAAGCTATGACTTTTCGGGCAAAAAGATCATTCTTTTTGCCACATCAGGCGGCAGCGGATTCGGAAAAGCTGTTAAGAACCTGAAGCCCAGCGCTCCTGATGCAGAGATCATTGAAGGTAAAGTCAATCCTTCAGTTAAGGATATTGAAGCTCTTTCAGCTATATGATAAAACCGCAAGCTGTTTTGTATAATCTTTATCATGAATGTCTTCTCAAATAAAGTTTGAGAGTATCAGATGTAGAATAGGCTATACTTTAATGTGCGTCATTTGCCTACAGTCTATTGACATAGAAAAAGTATGCCATATAAGCTTTTTTTGCTTTTGAAATATTTCAATAAAAACAGCCACCCTATGGTAATATGATTGGAGCCGTTTCCCCCGGCTCCGTCTCATTTATATATACTTTCTTTCGTACTCTTTTAGTCTGCGGTAAAAGGTGTTGGCACGCAGGCCCATTTCTTTCTGAAACCATACTGCCGTAATTGTGCCGGACTTCAACTGCTCGTAAAGCTGCCCGAATCTTACCCAGTCGATAGAAATAGGCTGCCTGCCTTTGTATTTCCCTTGAGACTTAGCAATAGCAATATCTTCACGCTGACGCTGTAAGGTCTGTTCACATTCAAGCTCGGAGAGTGCCGCAAAGATAGACAGGACGAATCGCCCCTGTGGAGTATTCGTATCGATATTCTCCTTGCTGCTGACAAGAGTAACGCCTTTACGCTGAAGCACATCTATAATGTTGAGCAGAGCTCGGGTAGAACGGCCAAGCCTTCTGATACTCTCAATGTACAAGGTATCGCCTTCTCGGACGTATTCCAGCATAGCTTTCAGCTCAGGACGGTTAGCATTCTTACCGGACATTTTCTCTGCGAAGACACGCTCTACCTGATACAGCATCATCAATGCTTCATGACGTGCGGTTTTCTAATGTTCAGTAGAAACACGGATATACCCAATCTTGCCAATTACCAGACACCTCCGCAACAGCTTTCATCTGGGGCTGAGGATGCTGCTGCGGAGCTTCACCGCATGGAGGAACTCCAGAACGCCCGTCAGGAGATGAACAGAACAAAGTATGAAGCAGTCTGATTGCTTCCGGCTGCGGCTCACTTGAAGTGAGCCGCTATTTTTTTGCCTGTTTTGACTTGATGAATCGGAAGGATTATGGTATAATGGTATGGTACGAAAAACGTATATAAGAGGTAAAACACTATGATGAATCAATATTTTGGTGAACTGACGTATTCCATCGGTTGGAAAACAACCAGAGATATTCAGTTGTTCGGTGAAACTTATTCAATTAAAGTGAAAATTCAAGCTTATGAACCTGAAGATAGCATTCCGCCTGCTCAGGATCAGGCTTGCCGTACATATATTGAAAATGAAGCAGAAAATCTGAAAAGTATGGAGCAACTGATGCTGGATTTCAGTTCTGATGCAGCATCCCGTTTTTCGCCGCGAACCCTATTGTTCAAAAAGAACGGCAGCTGCGCATTGCTCTGCGATGATGAACAAGACCTTGATGAAGGTATCGCAGTCTGCATTCTGCCAGAGAAAAGTGTGGAGTATCAGAGCGATTATCTCTAATCGGACGATTCTGTAAATAATACTACCACAATTCCTTAGTAGTAAAACACCCCGATTTCTACTACTATTTTACTACTAACGACGTCCGCAGTTTGCTAAAACTTGCCGCGTTTTGTAGTTTTCGCCCCTTTCTGCCAAATTGGTAGTAGGAAAGAAAAGCTTCGATATACCGCGCAAAATACGGCAATACAGAGCAAATCAGAGAGGAAAAAACGTATGATAAAGGTTATGTTCGTCTGCCACGGCAAGAGAGTCGAAGCTTCCGTCCAGTTCTGCGTAGCTTCGGAATAATTCCGAATAATGTAGCGAGATAAAGCGAGGATTACTACCGTTTTACTACTAACCATTATCCACGAAAAATTTATGTAAAAAAGGGTTTTTCTGAGATGCTTAGACTCCCTATTGAATACAATAAAATGAAAGGTCAACCGCCGAAAAACACGCAGAATTGCGACATTTTCGGTAGTTGACCTTGTTTTGTTGTTTGAAGCAGCGGATCAAGTGGTTGATAGTTAGATTATCACCTTCAAACGAAAGGTTTTCCACAAACAACACTATGCAAATGAAAGGTTAGGCTTTCGTTTGAAAGTGCAGGGGCTTTTATTTGAGGGTGCAACCACCAATCATTTTCTTAGTGTTGTTTGTGAAGAAAATACCGTAGATGCGAGAAAAAAGTGAAGTATAGTTTCGTTACAGAGTTTTACACAAACAACACTATGCAAATGAAAGGTAAGGCTATTATTTGAAAGTGCTTAGCTTTCATTTGAGAGTTGCAGCAATACAACAGTCTTCTGTAGCATGAGATTCAATTGGTTTTAGATTGGGAGCTGAACAGGATAGGTATTACAGACCAAATCCGCCATCGGAAACATGCTGCTTTGGAGGCAGATCTGTAGGTTGACTGACTATTTTTTGGGTTGAAACGCCTTCTAAGAACTTTTTAATAACATCTTCCCTTGACTGAAAGTCTACTTTTATTTTTTTACAACTAAACCATTGACGTAGCGAATCGAACGTAATCAAGCGATTTTGGCATAGCAAGAATAACAAAGCATAGTCTTCCGTAAAGGGAGATTCAATTTGTTCAAGGCATTTCTTCATCATACCAAAGATGTATGGTGAGAAAACGGATTCACCATTAAGACTATATTGAACATTCATCAAAGAAAATACTGTTCCTTTTGTATTTAACTGAGATTGTAAATTAGAGTTCTTAATATCCCAGTCACGTTTTCCCTTGTAATATTGGAATTCAGCCAGACAAAGCATATCGTCTTGAACAGCACTGTGATCAACAAGCTTAACATATATCTCTTTAACAGAAACTCCTTCATTGACTAAAGCTGATTGACCCGCTTCAAGAATAATAGCTGAATGGACAGTTCCCTTATCCCAAGTCATATCAGCGTTTTCTAGAATACTGTAGATGTCAATATAAGTATGTATATAGAATAATTCACCTTTAAGCTTTACTAGTCCCGGTGAGAAGAATAGCCTTTCATTTTCTTCATAGGGGATGAGCCCGTATATTATGCCATCAGGATACCCACTGTATTGAAGTTCACCCAAGTGTGTTTGGTATTCAAGTTGTTCAAGCATCTCTTTGCTCAACAGAATACCGCTTTTGAATTCTACAGTGGTCGATTTTCCAACAACCATGTATCATCACCTCATGCCGTCGAAGAACCCTGATGCGGTTTCCTCATAGTTGTAGTATTTACCCTTTGTGATGCGATACTCTTCTTTATCTCCTTGGATGATCTTTTTAATATAATAAATAAAGAAGCCATAACCATCACAATTACCTGCAGGTACTGCCGTAATCCACACATAATTACCGCTATTTCCGTCCAAGGGCTTAAAGTTGGCAAGTTTAGCACAAGCTGCATTCCAGTCGATTGTGTCATTTCCAGCACTTAGGATATTCACAATTTCATGTGGATCGGAGCAACTTCCAAGAGCCTCATTTTTCTTCGTTGAAAGGTTCAGCCTACGAATGACCTTCTGGGAGTCTTTAATTACAAGCATAACCTCATTCAATTCATCCTTAACCGGATAGAATTTAAGCTGTGACAGTCCATCAGTCCTGATTTCTGCCGGAACATCTCCCATCAAATCAGAAAAGAAAACGCTATAGATACGTTCAGCTGGCTTATAAGTTGCCTTTAGCTCAGTTCTCATGTTCAATTTCTTGTACATGATATAACGGATACTACCATCGATACAATGCTTTTTAAGAGTAATGCTTTCCAGGTGTTCGTTACTTCTCTCCATCAAAGCGCGAAGGCGCTTTCCCGGAATGAACTCTTTCAGGAGTTCATTGAACAGATTGATCTTACATGACTGTCCTGAAAGGCGGTAGTAGTCGTAAACCGGATCAGGGAGACCATTTTTCAAGTTCAGGATGCGATTTAAAAGTGTGTAAATATCGCCAAAAATCACCTTGCGAATCTCTGTGATTGTAATCTCAAGATTAAACGGATTATCAATCTTAACGAGCGTGTCATCTTCTCTTCTGTAAAGATAATTCAGGTTCCAGTCGCCGATATTCTGAATGGCATCATCCCACTTATCTTTTTTGACCTCTTTTTCTTCCCGATAGAAGATGATTTTGACCTGATCGGCGAATTGCCAAAGGTAATAGAAGTTTCGTTTAATCTTAGACTTATCATCATCAAAGAAAACATCTGCCATATTATTGAACTGTGTCGGAATGAATTCTTCACAGGAAGCATACAGATCATTAAAATCACTGTACAAAGCATCGGCATTATATTCAACATGATCTGCATCCGAAAGCAGATCGTTTTCAGAACGTTCTAGTACCTTGTTGAGGTCTTCTTCGCTGATAAAACCGTATTTAACAGCAATTTTAAGCTTTACAAGCTGCATGATTCGGAAGGTAATGTTATTACCGCCATAGTTGAAATCACCGTTTGTAAAATGCGTTGTCATTTCGATTTCGTCTAACTGACCGGACTGATCCTTGAAAAATCGATAGTCGCAGGTAGCGAGATCAGTAGTGCCACCGCCACAATCAATAACAGCAACACTTCCGTCTGCACGGCTACCCTCAGTTTTAGACTTGTACTTTGAGAACTTATCAGCTACATAGTCAAATAGAATTGCACCAGCCTCATCGATACTATCCTCAATTATAGTGTACTCAGGAAGGATTTCATTCAGGATAGATACAAATTTCTTTTTGATCTTAACTGGGGCAGTAAAATGAAGCTCTTGGAATTTTATGCCGAAATAGTCCTCAGATAAAACAATGATATGGCGAAGATACGCGCTAACGATATCCTTTTTAGGGATAATAAATGTATTGCCCTTCGTATCAAATACAGCGATTGTTTCAGGATAATAGCTGTCTTCAATCAGCCAATGCTTAATTTGATAGAATACTGAGGCAGGAGATTCGTAATTGCCCTCTCGCTCTAATGCCTTAGCTTCAAAACCAAAACGATACTTAATGTGCTCCTGGTCTTCGCAGTCTTCAACATATACAACAGTCGGAAAATAATTGACCAAACGATTATCCTGTGTAACATCTGCAAATTCAACGAGCTCAGGCTCAAAGCCATACTCGTCTTTAATACGATAACTGCCGGCAGTAGTATTACTGGTTCCAAAGTCAATACAAAGAACTCGATCACTCTTCTTCATTTCAAGAAGCTGAATTTTAATCGGCTTCTTATACATTTCCCCCGTTAAAGCGCCGGCATTCTCAATCATAACCACAAGAGAAAATTGAGTTTTATTATTGAATGCCTCGAAATTAATGTCCTGTCTGGAAATAACAATCAGGTCGGTATCTTCTTTTTTGACAATTCTTCCAATAGCAACGACAGCGTTTGAATCATTATCTACTATAAGGACATTGTTGTGACTGATAGAGCCGAGAGTACACTTGACTTGGAAATTGCTGTTAATAGTGACTGGCATATCCTTATAGATCGAAGGCGCTTTGAATCGTAATGTTCCATCGGGGGCCTGATTCACTTTACTTTTATGCTCTTCAAAATAGTCCTGCGCTTCTTCAAGCGACATCGCCTCCGCTTCTGAAACATTATCATTTGGCTGCTGCACATTGGTTTCTTTAGAAAGAGGTTGCGCCGTTTGCTGCTGAGTTGAAGGGTATATTACCTCATACATGCTCAAGAAAGCGTTGATTTTGTGCTCACGCTCAGGATACTCATCATCCAAATCATCTGCATCCATTCCAGTTACAGCCATGATTTTATCAGAAACAAGCTTGATAGGGAAATTTTTCTGCATCATTGCTCTCCGAAATTGCAGTTCGTCTTCTGGAATATTGCCTGATCCGAAGATACGTTCCAGAATACTGCCGAGCTTTTGAAAATGCTCCTTCCATTCAACCACACTAAATTGGGGTTTGCTGTTATCAACAGTAATATTCTTAAATTCCATGTTATTCCTCCATCAATTTCTTGTTGTAATGTCAGTATAGACACGCTGGAATATCTTTCCAAGCTCACTCATACTCTTAGCTGTATAGAATAGAGGCGTCTCACCAGCTTTTGCATTGGCGGCCGCAACATTCTGGGCGATTGTATAGCCACCGCTACTAGACGAACCGATAAATATTACAGCAAGACGCACATTATTATCACGTCTAATTTTAGCAGCTATTACTTCGGATCTGTCGTTTCTATTAGGCTCACCATCTGTCATCAGAATAATAATTTTTTCGGGCAATTCAGACTTCAGAAGCTTTTGATAGCTTGTATCAATGCCATCCATCATGTTGGTTCCGGAATCAGCCACCATGCTATCGAGGCAGCTTAATAAACTACGCATATCAGAGGTTATTTTACAGATACTCTTTCCATTATTGGAAAAAGTTGTAACACCCATTTGATGAACCGAAAGATTAACTACTCTTGAAATCATATATGTACAAGCACTTTTAGCATCTAATAGTGGCTTTCCATTCATTGACCAGCTTACATCAATCAACAAATCAATTGCCATAGGCGCCTCGGAAGAAGATTCTTCCCGATGTGAAGCATTTCTATCAACTTTCAATGTGTTAGTACTTCCTGTTGCCAAATCGGTGGCCGTAACAGTAAGCTGTTCACTTGAGTCGAAATCAAATGTGACATCAATTTGAGGTATCCCGGCTTTCGCGCGTTGAATATTTTCAAGAGTAAAGAAACCGTAGTACTCATGTTCTGTTATACTTTCAATGTCCTCTTTATCGGGAGCAGCAAAATAGATATCGATTCGTACAGATGTCTGATTATCATAAGTTGTAGTATAAGGCTCAGTTTTCTTGCAAGGATACTTTGTTCCTTTCTCGACTATCTTTGAGAACCTCTCTCCAGCAATTTTGATGCCCATAGACTGTGCTACAAGACCGCCTATACCTTCCCCGACAGTAGTCCAGTTTTTAGCCATAATTCCGGCACCTTCAGCTACAGCGGTTGTTTTATCACATTGAGCAGAAGCACGCTTTCCAACTTTTCTCTCGCACAATTCGATTACAGCAGGAATATAGCAACTACCGCCAACAAGAACAAGATGAGTTATGTTATCTAAGGAATGACCTGTATTCTGGAAAGCCGCAATTGACTTGTCTAAACGCTCCTCAATTCGGGCATAAATGTGTTTGCACAGGGAATTGAATCTGTCTCTAGTGATTTTATAACTGAGATGAACGGGTTCATTATTGTTATAGCCATCGATAACGAATTTCTCAAATTTAACATAGTATTCCTCGACATTTGATAGTTCTTCTTTGGCTTTTCTAGCGCCATCTCGAATTTCAGCTACAATGAAAAGATACTGATCCCGGGGAATATTTGCGTGTTGTTCATCGGACAAATCTATTCCCAACTCATCTCCCACCTTTTCCAGGAGATACTTATAGATGATATTGTCAAAATCATCACCGCCAAGTTCTCGGTCACCCTCTTGGCTGACTATTTCAGGATTCAGATTTTCGTCCAAATACACGACAGCCGTATCATAAGTGCCTCCGCCGATATCAACTACAAACACCATCGAATTCGCAGTAATGCCTTCTGCGCCTGCTATGGCAGCAGCAACCGGTTCCGGTCTGAGTCCGAGAAGATGCAAGCCCGCCATTTCAGCAGCTTTTTTAGTTTCTTCTTTTTGATAGGAAGAAAATGCTGCAGGAACAGTTATAACTGCGCATATTTCATCGTTTTCGGTCAGTTTCAATTTTTTAATAATGCGTTTTTTAACCGTCTTCAGTATCTCAGCTGCAACATCCGTTGGAGTCAGAGTAATAGGATTACCGTGTTTAACAGGTAAATTGTAGACCATTTCTCTTCCCATAAAAGTTTTGGAAGATTTTATTCTGTTTTCAGGTGCGTAGTTACCGTTTCGATAGGCATCGAGACCAATCTCAATAGCCTGTGTCTCTGCATCCAAATACAGAACAGAAGGAAGCACATTACCTGAACCAATAAAGGGAAGTGTAGCGGGCTTTCCGTTTTTCTCATATGCTACAAGCGTGTTTGTTGTACCTAAATCAATACCTACATATATTTTGTTCCCCATAGTGTTCCTCCATTGCTTTTAGAAATCACCGCCGAAATTAAACCCTCCATTGTTTGAGGCATTATTTTCATCGGCATGTTCACTTGACTCCGAGGTGTCATCATTTGTAGGGTTTGCAGACTGTTCGCAATCGGGATCTGTACTATCATCCGTAGAACTATTCGACATACCAGAGTCTAGTGATTCATTAACTTGTGGCTTTTCGATTGCTTCGGAAGATCTTTCTTGTGTTTGCATAGAAAAGCTACCGCTAATTTGACTCTCTATACTAGCAACAACAGTCCCATTGTTATTGCAGCGTTCTTGTATGCTTTGAAGCATAGCTGAAACTGTTGTGTAAAAATCACTGTCTCTACGTTTGAGCTCAGCTTCCATCTCTTTGACTTTATCCTGAAGCTTCTCAACTTTGCTCTTAAGATCAGCATTTTCTGACACTAGAGCTTCCTTTTTCTTTTTTACTTGCTCTTTTTGTTCAGCCTTATCACGTAAGGAATCACATTCTTCCACTAAAGAATCGTATTTTCCTCGAAGGATCCCAAGATTACGCTCCGATCCTAAATAGGATTGTCTAAGTTGCTCTATTTCTGATTGCTGATTTGAACAAGTCTCTTTTAAGCTGTTGTTCTCTGTTAGCAGCTGCTGCGCTATCAAGCTAAATTGTTGGAGGACTCTTTTCAAATCATTTATTTTCTTTTCCACGGTGTGTCCTCCTTATCAAGAGAATCAATTGTCTCGCTAAATACTTTATACAGTTCATGAACACGATTGTTTTGAGCATTTGCAGCGTTTTTGCAACTTTCATAATCTGCGGCAATGCTATCTGCAATCGCAAGCCCAACCTGCTCAAGTCTCTTAATTTCTTCTATTGTAATATCATTCATACTGAACCTCCGCTGAAAGGAGAACACCATCATCAATGTATTGTTTCAAATCCTGGATATATGTAGTAGAAGCTACAAGGCCATACTTTGTGTATTTGAATAGCAAACAAATATCTCCCTCTTGAGAGTATTTGTTGGGATCAAGTTGAATGTATCCAGCATACAGGAAACCTTCTTGTTTCACATCCGAGTGTTCTCTCACTGAAGCTACTGAACTCATTGTCTGATATACTCTTATTCTCCAATTGTTTTTCTCTAAACAAGATCGGTTTAGCTGTTTCCGCTTGCCAGGGACATTGAAGAATGAATTGCGATTTAAAACAGCTTCAAATCCATTTCCCACATCTATTCCAAATGTCATTGGTAAGGAATTTGAAACAGTTGCACTTTCTTGAACAGCATAATTAATCGCACCAGATGAAACCGCACAATATATCGAGTCGAGATTTTCAGGGTCACATATTAGCTCTGCTTCATCAAATAGTGCCTCAACTCGGTCTCGGAAATACTGGATTTTTGATGTGCCACCTGTCATTATAACTTTGCTGATGTCCTCCACATCAATCTCATCGGTTTCCTCAATCATATTAAGAATTATATGTTCGATTTTACTCCAAATTTTACTATCATCAAGAATTGCATCTACATTTGCGGTCTTTAGATTAACCTTGTTTCCATAGAAAGAGCGCGAAAACTCCGCAGTGTCTTCTTCCTCATAAAGAGAACTCTTTAAATCTTCGGCTAATTCAAAATATGCGGGTTGTAAAGTATCTTCATCAAGCCGCCCAGTGCTTATAATGGAAAGGGATAAATCTTCATATTTGTTCATGAGATAAGCAGTTAAAGCATCTGTAATATCTTTTCCACCATAAGATATACCCGCCGAAGATAGAGCTTTAACCTCAATAGTATCAGATTCATGCTGTACATTTAGCAAGCAAAAATCAAAGGTTGAAGCACCAAGGTCAAGAATCAAAATGTACTCTGATCCATCAATTTCTTCAATACATTCTTCAAAGAATTGCTCGGAAAACAAAGCAGCAAAAGGCTCACTTATAATCTCCTGTACGCAAAACCCAGCCTTTTCAGCACAATATCTAAGCATTGCCTTTTGTATCTCAGAAAAGATTACTGGTACTGTGAGAATAGTTGGAGCACTAATGTCATACCTTGCTTCAGTCATTTTTTTGAGAATCTGCTTAAAGATGTCTGTTGTAATTTGCAGTGCTGAAAAACAATACTTGCCATTGCATACACTGCGGGAATAGTGTTCTTTTTGTAGTTCACGTTTTATATAGCACACATAATCCGGAGATAAGTATTTACGCGCTGTCTCTGCTTCTTCTGCACCAAAAAAATAGCGTAGCAGACTTCCGCTTTCATCGTCTGTATAATACACTGCGTTTTTGGAAGCTTTGCTTTCACTCTGTTGATTTCCTTCAAGATCAACTCGATGGCACTTTCTTCCGTCATAATAACATACTTTAAGATTCTGCATTCCAAAATCTATACTGATAAAATTGCTCATGGGAACACTTCCTTGTTAAACTTCTTATTTATAATATGTGCATTTCCCACACAGCTTTAGTATTTCAGTTTCTCCGCTATCTGAGTATGCTAAAACAAAGGGTATTAATTGTATTTGTTTAATCGTATCAGCGGGGCCACCTGTTGCGGGTATCGGTCTTTCAAAGTAGGTTCTGTAGGGAGTTATGCTATCGCCTTCTTTAACGGGAACCGGCTCATATCCGGAATGTAAAAGGAACTGCTCTAAAAATCTCCATTCATCAGTAGATACTTTTGAATCACTATCATATACGTTCTTCTTTATTAAATCATGAATCTGATTCATGACCTCTTCGAGGTCATCAAAATCCCCATCCTTTTTAACATTAAGTAATCCAGCCTTTAGTTTCCCAAGTTCATAAGAGATTGAAGATGTATTGCTTTCGAGTAGTGTTACCCCGTCAATCAGAGATTGAACATAATCTAAAGTTGGATTAATAATTGTTTTAGGTGCTGGAGTATATGATGTCGGCCTTGGTTGAGGGACAGGTTTGGACGGAGTAGGAATCGTGGGTTGGGGAATAGAAACAGGATCCCTTTTATTTGCAAGTTCAGCATGTATCGATCGCAACTCACTCTTTGTATTTTCAGCATCTGCTTCTATTCTACGAATGCATTCAAGTATTTCTTCATTTGAGCTATTAGATTTTTGACTAGACTCAATTGCTGAAACACGTGCAGCAAGGTTCTTTAGAATATCGATTATTTGCTGTTCTTTTTCGCTCGATGAAGCGGCTGTACTAGGAGACGCAAGCTTTCTTTTCAGTTCTTCTATATCTCTTTTAATACTCTCAATGTCTGAATAAGACACAGAAGAGATATTACTCAAGGAATTTTCGAGGCGTGACAATTGTCTGAGGATTTCCTGTTGCTGTTGTTCTGAGGCTTTCGGGTATTTCAAAGCCTCCCTATACTCTTTCGTTCCAATCTTATTGTTCCGAAAGACCAAGTAATCAATGGCGACATCAGCCGTTAATGATGCTATTACAGAAATAACTATAATAAAAATGTCGTGCATACATTATCCTCCTTTCACGATTACCGATAGTATGTACATTTTCCGCATAACTTTAGTGTGATCAGTTCTTCTCCATCTGAATACCTTATTTCAAATGGCTTTAACTGAATGCTTTTTATAACATCGTGCTGACCTCCATCTGCAGCTATTGGCTGATCAAAATATGTTCTGAATGGGATAATGCTATCTCCAACGTTAACCACAACAGGCTTATATCCTGCTTGAAGAAGAAATTTTTCCAGCTTTTCCCAATCTGAATTATTTAACTTAGAGTCACTTCCGTAGATGTATTTTCTTATAATTTCGTGAACATTATTCATTATTTCTTGTGGATCTTCAAAATCACCGGAAGATAGGATTTGTTCTAATCCATTCCGAGCCTTTCCAAGCTCATATTCAATGTCTGCAATGTTTTTCATTAATAGACCAACTGTTTTGGCTAGACCTGAGACATATTTGCGATCAGGAGTAACAAACTCAATTTTTGTGCGTTTGGTTTTCAGCTTCGTGATTGGCTTTGATGGATTATTTCTGCAATATGTTTGCTCTAATTCATCAAGCAAGACATTAAGACTAACAAATGTGTACTGGGGACAATAAGTCTGCTCTAAATCTGTAATACCATTCATATTGAATCACATCCCATTATTCCGTATCATTATCGGAATTTATCTCGGTATTGTATCCTTGAATAGTGTTTCCACTATGATCGAACAATTCAACGCCAAGATTCAAGGTTCCGTCAACCTCAATTGTAAAGGAAACTTCTATTTCAGAAGGACATACACCTTTGTCAATTGTTATATGGTAGGTGTTAATATGCAGGATGCCTTTATCATTCTCGGTGAGTGCGGCTGGATAGCTTTTAACATCCTTTTCATAGCAAGGAATATCCACACTCCCAATATCTATGATGTTTTGATCAATCCTGAAGCGCCTAGTACCGGTAACTGGCAATGTTTCACCTACATCAATCAACATTTCAAATTTTTGAATACCAACACCGGTTCTTACTCCAATGCCAAATTGAGTAGCAGTTCTTTCTTCAACTCGTATTAGTCTCTGTTTTTCTGCTAATAGCAGCGCACCCTTTGCTATCAGATCGAAAACGCTATCGCTCAATATAACGCTAATCCCGTCTCCTTCAAATTCCTCGCTAAGCATTCTTTCAGCAATACTTAATTGGGAGCTTCCGCCTGCCATGATGATTTTTCTAACATATTTTTTTCTGCTTTTGATCCTATCAATTACACGTCTTGTTATCTCAACAGTATTCTTTACAAGGGGTCCGATTACAGCTTCAAAGCTTTTTTTGTCAATTGTAATCGGATATGTGGATGGATTACCGCTTTGATAGATTTGTATGGGAGTAGAATAATCCATTTCGTTTTCTGAAAAGAATTCCTTCATGGATTCGACATGATTTCTGATAGTACGTAGATTATAGATGTATTCATCTTCTGTCATTTCACATTCTTCATCGAATTCCATTTCATCAGGATCAAGGCTAATGTGAATGCCATGCTGTTCTAGCAACGGCAAGAACACTTTATCTACAATTGCATCAGTTATTACATTACCACCAAGATTAGAATCACCATCCTCATCAACAGAAATGTAGTGCCCGTTGATGTCTTTTTCGATAACCGATACATCAAAGGTACCGCCACCAAAATCATACACTGCAATCGTATCATCCGGAAAGTCTGATTCTAAAGCGGCAAGTGCAGCCGCAGTTGGCTCGAATGCTATGCCTACATTAGTGAACATCGCTTTATGCGCAGCTTTTTTGATTCTCGATTTACGCTCAACATCGAATTTCGCTGGAACAGTGATAACTGTTTTATCAGCTGCTGTTATCTCAACAGTACCAAAAATCTTTTTGAAACGAGGCTCTATAAAGTCGGAGAGCACCTTACTAAGAAACATCCTAGCAATAGCCTCTCCTTTTAACCGGAACTCTGTACCGTCTTCAGCGGTAATTTCAAATTTCTCTGTGATTCTTGGCTTAAAATCAGTGACTAAAGCTTTTCCGTGAGAAGCATCACAGCCTCTTTCATACGCATCTGCACCAATACAATAATCTTCCCTGGAAAAGAAATATATTGCAGACCGAATACACTTCCCTCCAATTTTCTTTAAATTTCCTTTATTATCACGGCTATAGATTACCGTATTAGTTGTGCCAAAATCTATACCTATGTTTTTTTCCATAATATGCCCCTCTTATATTATTGACCCGCACCGTTGCTCATTTTCAGCTGTAATCACACAGTTTTTACTGCCAATAATCAGCGGATATGAATTCCATCTCACTTGAATATCTAATAATATATA